>JAABUP010005395.1_pt1 | contig 19477 bp, 20 predicted proteins | sample 5559201 | NCBI WGS metagenome assembly JAABUP01 (sample SAMN10711887, study PRJNA513373) | rock metagenome | isolation source: Antarctica rocks | place: Antarctica
CAGGGCGACCTCTACGAAGCTGGAAGGCTGCCTCCATACAGCTGTTATGTCACCTCGCCGCCGCTCACGCCCAGGCCGCTACGGCAGAACTGAATGGCCCTGGCTTCAAGCGGCTCCTCGTATCAGCCGAATGGAGGATCGATCCCAAGTCGCCCGCGCAGGCCGTCGCGGCCGAGCGCAGTTACCTGCATGGCACGGGACTGGGGCGTCCGCGTCAACCATCCAAGGTTGCAGCAGCGCTGGAGCACCCGGTTGCCGAGCGGCCCGGCCAAATGGTGGCGGCGCTCCGTCCAATCCAGGCACCGATACGCGAGGCCATTCCGCCCTGGGCTGAGCGTGGCTACGTCGATCGCGAGCACGGCCGTGAACCAAGCCGCACCGGCCGGGGTCACGTCCAGGCGCTTGCCCTCCGCCTGGGTAAGGAACCCATGGCCCTCCAAGGCAGCCGCCATCGCGACGCCCAACTCGCCAGCGAGGTGGTCGTAGCAGGTGCGGGCGTGCCTGAGGGCACGGGCTTGCGGCGTCCGCATCGTGCCCGGCCGAAGTGGCTGTCCGGCGTGGGATGCCAGCGTCTCCAGGATGGTGGCCACCCCCGACCCTGCAAGACGGTAGTAACGGTGGCGGCCCTCGGTCTCCACGGCAAGCAAGCCACCGTCGAGCAGCTTTGCGAGGTGCGCGCTTGCGGCGGGACCCGACAGGCCGGCAGCCGCGGCCAACTCACCCGCAGGCAGCGCACGCCCATCGATGAGGGCGGTCAACATGGCCGCCCGTCCCATGTCGCCGATCAGGGCAGCGACGGTCGCGATGCCGGGTTCACTACGCATCATTCAGTATTGGCTGAACCGTTCGCCTCTGTCCATCGCCTATGGGTCCGTTCGAAGGCAGGGAAGCCAAGGTGGCCATCTCTGCCTTCCGCCGATCAGTTCCTTTTGAGGAGTGCCTCCAAGTATGCCGAGCGTCGATCAGCGCCTGTCCGAAATGGGCATCGTACTACCCAAGCCGTGGTCCCTGCCTCTGGGCATCACGGTCCCAGCGAGCTTGGTGCGGGTGCATGGCAAGCGGGTCCTCGTGTCGGGGCACGTGCCGATCGATGCCGAGGGCCGCGTGGCCGGGCCGTTCGGGCGCGTAGGCGCCGAGGTTTCCGCCGATCAAGGGCAGCAAGCGGCACGAGCAGCACTGATTGCCATCCTGGCCAGCCTCAAGCGTAGCCTTGGGGACCTTGACCGGATTGGAGCCTGGCTCCGGCTCTATGGAATGGTCTGTGCCGCACCTGGATTCACGGCCTTTCCGGTGCTGATGAACGGGGCATCGTCGGTGATCGCTGAGGCGTTCGGGGCCGAGATCGGCGACCACGCGCGCGTTGCCATCGGCGTCGCCGCCCTGCCGTTCAACGTTCCCATCGAGATTGAAGCGGAGGTGGAACTGGCGTGACCGGCCGAGCGCCAGTCCGGTGAAAACCTGTGCGCCAGTAGGCTCAGCGGGTGGTCGCCTCATACCTAAGCGTGCCCAAGGTCGGCGCAGCTCCGCAGCAACGCCTCATCGGGCCCCTCGCCGCCCACGATGTCGAACACGTCGGCATCACCGGCCGGCTTGTCCTTGCTCTGGATGACCAGCGCGGACTGCACGCTCTGGTGGTCGCAGGCGCGGTAGTGCTGCGGCCCTTTGTAGACGTCGTATTTCAGCGCGGCGAGCGCGTCCACGACCTTCTCGGTGTCCGCTGTGCCCGCGGCGCGGACGGCGGACAGCACGGTCGCGACGCCGGCATAGCCCAGGGCGCCATAGTCCGATGGGGTGCGGCCCCCGTGCAACTGGCGGAACCCGTCGTTGAACGCCCGGGCGCTCGGCACGGTGTCCTCCAGCTTCCAGTAGTAGGATGCGCCCCCGACCACGCCGGCGAAGGCCTCCGCGCCGCCGCCAACCCGCGCCGTGTAGAGCAGCATCGGCGCCACCAGCCGCATGGCGCGCTTCAGCCCGAGGTCGCTGGCCTGCGTGACCGAGAGCTGCTGGTCGCGGCCGAAGTTGCACAGGCAGAGCACGTCCGGCTTCAACGCCTGGATGCCCGGCAGGAAGGCGCCGTAGTCTGTGGCGCCAACGGGATGGCGGATGTCGGCCACCACCTCGATCCCCAGCGGCTTGCCTGCGTCCGTGAGGCCGCGCGTCATCTCGTTGCCATAGGTATCGTCGGCCGCCAAGAAGGCAACGCGCTTGCCGAACTTGGGAAAGGCGTAGCGCGCGACGGCGCCGGCCGTCATGTGCGGGTTCGGCGCCTCGTGGAAGGTGTAGCGGCTGAAGTTCGCGGCCTCGTTGATCGCGTCGGACTGGGCGAGGCCGTTGAACAGCACCCGGCGCTGCCGGGCCACGTCGTTGATGGCGAGCTGCGCCGCAGCGGACAGGCCGCCGACGATGAAGTCGGCACGGTCTTTTTCGATCAGCTCAAGCGTGCGCGCCGCCGCCTCGCCGGGGTCCAGGCGGTCGTCGCGGACCAGCAGCTCCGCGGTGCGGCCGTTGAGGCCGTCCTTCTCGTTGAACAACAGGATGGCGAGCTGCGCCGCCCGGACCTGGTCCTGCGCCTCGGCGCCGAACGCACCGGTGAGCGGGGCGGGGAAGCCGATGCGGATTGGCGTGGCCTGGGCGCGGAGCGACAACATGGGCGCGGCAAGGGCCGTGCCGGCGAGGGCGGCGCGGCGGGTGATCGTGCGGGTCATGGCGTCCTCCGATATGCACCGCTCCGGCGCTGTCCACGGGGACGATACGCGGGTCAGGACGGTGGCACCACCCTTGGGCGGGGACACAGGCCGAGGCCGGAATACAACTCGCTCAGTGCAGATCGAGGCCAATTGCGGGGAAAGGCAGGATGGCGTCCAAACCGGTCAGAGACGTTTGTGCCCAGGTTTGGTCTGCAGACCGCGACCAGAAGATAACTGGAGGCTCGTCAAGGTCCAGGAGCACGATGTGCTCAATGCTGGCCATCTGCTTGCACCCACCAAGCGTCTTAACCTGGTCCAGCGTCCGGGTTGGGAGGCGACAACACCTCAATAACGATACGCGGCGGCGTCGCTACGCACCCTCCAATTCAAGCGTATCGTCACGTCGGCTGCAAGCGCCGATGTGACGGAACCGACTGACCCCGACATAGCGCATCGTCGGGGCCACCTGCTACGCTCCGTGACGGACGGCCATGACCAGCTCAGACCGCAGGAATGGACGGGGTCAAGATCATCAGCACATGATGGTCAATGACCCCGACCAAGGACGTTACGCTGCGTGCTGTTGAAGGTATGCATGCACGAATCCGGGCAGATGGCTGCCGAGCCAGTCGCCCATCTCCTGCTCTTCCTTCATCGACTGCTCCAGCACTGCGCTGTCCTCCGTCGCGCCCGCCGCCTCTGCCAGGGTGAGCAGCACCTTGTAGGAGCTGATCTCGTAAGCTTTGAAGCCGATAGCCGCGAGGACATTTTTCAGCACCTCGTCATCCGCCCCGACATGGGCGAAGCCAGCCACGGTGGCGACTGCGCCAGTTACTGCTTCCTTCGCCAGCGAGGCCTTGGTGCCGTGCTTCGCCATCAGGCTGTCTAGTCGAGCGGCCTGTGTGGTCGAGCGCTCCATTTCCTGCTGCATCCTCGCGTGCAGGTCGGGATAGGCTTTCATCCGGCTCAGCTCGTTCTTGACGGTCCCGATCGCCTGGGTCTCGACGGCATGCTGGTTGCGGAGGCCAGTTAGGTAAACGTCCATCACCGCATTTGAGCCACTCATGCTACACTCCATTTATTGCTGCGGCTCAACGTCGCTTCCACACAGCAGGATGCAGCGGGCCCTATCAGGATAGATTGAACTTGCCATTGGGCAATGTAGCCAAATCTACAAAGGTTGTTCGACTCAGGCGCCAGGGGCGTTGGCTGAGTTTTGTGGCAATCCTTTCCTGGGGAGTTAATCAGACCACCCTCTCAGCCTATCGCAGGCTTTAACCTGGCCCACCGCAGGACAAGGGTAGGGCAGCACGGGTCTGATCGACTGTGTGATGGACGCTGGCCACGGCTTGCGCAGGGTCCCGCCGGTGCTGCGGCGCATCCAGCCGCTTATGCCGGCGCGGGGTTATGCGGCGGCCTCGCAGGCGACCTACAGCTTCTTCCATACTGACCGCCATGCCCTTGGGCCGACCGGCCAGGCATTGGCTTCCGCCTTGACCGGCCCGCCCCCGTGCCCCCACAGTGCGCGCCAGCACAGCGGCCCAAACGAGAGGCCGCGGCGGGAGGCCCCCATCCGGATACGTCGCCGAGCCCCATCCGTCGCCGCGCTGACGAGGACGGAAACCGTCATAGGTGTTCCCGTGGCCCTAGGTCGACGCCGCGCGCCCAATGGATAGCGCCCCTGCCCTACTCGCCCCGCCCCGGCCCCATGCGACCCGACGCGCGCTGCGCGTCGACCCGTGGGTGATCGCGGCCACAGTGCTGGCGCTGGCACTGGCGCTGCTGGTGCTGAACCCGGTGCTGCGCCTGTTCGCCAGCAGCGTCACCGACGCAAGAACCGGCGGCTGGACGCTGGCGAACTACGTCGTCGCCTTCAGCCGCCCGCGCTACGTGCAGGCGTTCTGGACCAGCATGGAGCTGGGCGCGGCCGTCACCGCCCTCTGCGCCGTGCTCGCGGTGCCGCTGGCCTGGGCGGTGTCCCGTACCGACATGCCGGGCAAGGCCGGCATCCGCCTGCTGGTGATGGCCGCCTTCATCATGCCGCCCTACCTCGGCGCCATCGGCTGGATACTGCTCGCGGGGCCGAACTCCGGCTGGCTGAACATCGCCTGGCGGGCCATGACCGGCGCCACGAGCCCAGCGTTCGACATCTACAGCTTCGGCGGCCTCGCCTTTGTCATCGCGCTCTACACCTTCCCGTTCCTGTTCGTGTTCACCGCGGGCGCGCTGGACGTGGTCTCGTCCGAGATGGAGGACGCCGCCAACATCCTCGGCGCCGGCACGCTGCGCACGGCCACGCGCATCACCCTGCCGCTGGTGCTGCCGGCGCTGCTGGCGGGCGGGATCATCACCTTCCTCGAAACCATCTCCCTCGTCGGCACCCCGGCGTTGATCGCGCTGCCGGCCCGCATCAACGTCATCACCACCCAACTGGCGCAGTTCTTCAGCCCGCCCATACGGGCCGAGGCCGCCGCCGCCTACACCATGCCGCTGCTGCTGGTGACGGTGGCGCTCTATGCGGTGCAGCAACGGCTGGTCGGGCGCAAGGGCTTCGTCACCCTGGGCGGCAAGGGCGGCGAGCGGCGGATGATCGCGCTCGGCGGCTGGCGCTGGGTGGCGTTCGGCTACGCCGCGTTCATCCTGACGCTGGCGTTGGTATTGCCCTGCCTGACCTTGGCGCAGGCGGCGTTCGCCAAGGCCTGGGGCCGCGGCCTGCACCTCGACAACCTGACGCTCGACAACTTCGCCTACCTGCTGTTCCGCCACCCCGGCGCACGCGGCTCCATCGTCAACTCGTTCGAGTACGCCGGCTCGGCCGCCACGGCCGCGCTGCTGCTGGCGGTGGGCGCCGCCTATGTCGCGAGCCGCCGCCTGGTGCGGTTCGGCGGCGCGCTCGGCGTGCTGTGCATGACGCCCTTCGTCATCCCCGGCATCGTGCTGGCCATCGCGTTCTACGGCGCCTACGCCCCGCCGCCGTTCTCGTTGTACGGCACCGGGCTGATCCTCATTCTCGCCTTCACGACGCGCTTCCTCCCCGTGGCGTACTCCAGCGTCGGCGCCAGCCTGCGCAGCATCAACCCGGAGATGGAGGAGGCGGTCCGCATCCTGGGCGGCGGGCGCGGCCTGGCGGTCCGCCGGGTGCTGGCGCCGCTGATGAAGCGCAGCCTGGTTGGCGCCTGGCTGCTGGTGTTCATCCCCGCGAGCCGGGAGCTGAGCACGGCGATGTTCCTCTATGGCCCCAGCACGCGGCCAATGTCGATCATGCTGCTGGACTTGAGCGAGGAGGGCAATTTCGAGCTGCTCGCGGCACTCGGTTTTCTGTTGCTTGCAGCGACGTTCATCATCGTGGCCCTGGGCACGCGCCTGGTGGGCCGCGACTTCATGGTGCGGCGGAGCCGTGACTAAACTTCATGGTGCGGCGGAGCCGCGATTAAGGATGCACCCATGCTGACCCGGCGAACCCTGTTCCCCATAGTGGCGGGCGGCCTGCTTGCCCCCCGCATCGCACGTGCCGACCTCGCGGGCATCGAGGCAGCGGCGCGCAAGGAGGGCGCCGTCACCTGGTACACCGCCCACACCGACGGCGAGTCGGCGCAGATCGTGGCGGACGCCTTCACCCAGCAGTATCCCGAGATCAAGGTCACCCTGATACGCACCACCGCCCAGGTCGTCTACCAACGCTTGTTGCAGGACCTGAAAAACGGCATCGCGCAGTGCGACGTGTTCAGCTCCACCGACCTCGGCCACGACGAGGCGCTGCGGGCGGACGGCAAGTTCGCCAAGTACGCGCCGGAGAACGCCAAGGACCTGCTGCCGGCGTTCCAGGGCCTCGACCCCGCCGGCACCTACTACCCGACGCTGTCCGAGCTGGTGGTGCCCATCTACAACACGGCCAAGGTGAAGCCAGCCGACGCGCCGAAGTCCTGGCTGGACCTGCTGGACCCCAAGTGGCGCAACCAGGTCGCGGTCGGCCATCCCGCCTATAGCGGCACCGTCGGCACCTGGGTCGTGGCCATGCGCAAGCTGTATGGCTGGGAGTACTTCGAGAAGCTGGAGGCGAACCGGCCCTTGATCGGCCGCTCGGTGAACGACGCGGTGGGCGTGCTGAACTCCGGCGAGCGGATCGTCGCCGCCGGGCCGATCGGCCTCAGCCAGGTTACGGCGGCGCGGGGCAACCCGGTCGGACTGATTTATCCCAGCGACGGCGCGGTGCTGATCGTCTCGCCCTCCGCCATAATGGCCAACGCGCCGCATCCGAACGCCGCCCGGCTGTTTGAGGAGTTCCTGCTCGGCCCCACCCACGCCCGCCTTTCCGCGGAGGGGTATCGACTGCCGGTGCGGGCCGGCACTCCGGTGCAGCCCGGCGCGAAGCCCGTGGACGAGATTAAGGTCAACCGCCTGACCACGGCCGAGATCGTCCAGGGCATCCCCGAGGTGATCGAGCAGTGGCGCGACACGTTTGGGAGCTGACGTAAGCAAGCGGGTGGAAGCTGGCGCGGGCAAGCTGGTCCTCGACGGCCTCGGCAAGCGGTTCGGCGCGTCCCAGGCCGTGCAGGGCGTGACGCTCGCCCTGCGCGACGGGGAGTTCGTCTCGCTGCTCGGCCCCTCCGGCTGCGGCAAGACCACCACGCTGCGCATGATCGCCGGGTTCATCGAGCCGAGCGCGGGCAGCATCAGCATGAACGGCGCCGTGCTCTCCGCCCCCGGCCGCGTCGTGCCGCCGGAGCGCCGGGGCATGAGCATGATTTTCCAGAGCTACGCTATCTGGCCGAACATGACGGTGGGGCAGAACGTCGCCTTCGGCCTGCAGGTGCGCAAGCTGCCCGGCGCCGAGGTGAAGCGCCGCGTGGCGCAGATGCTCGACGTGGTGCAGCTCGGCCACCTGATCGACCGCTACCCGGCAGAATTGTCGGGCGGGCAGCAGCAGCGCGTCTCGCTGGCCCGCGCCATCGTCATCGAACCCGAGGTGCTGCTGCTGGACGAGCCGCTGAGCAACCTCGACGCCAACCTGCGCGAGGAGATGCGGTTCGAAATACGCCGCCTGCACGACGAGTTCCGCATCACCACCGTCTATGTCACGCACGACCAAAGCGAGGCGATGGTGACATCCGACCGCATCGTAGTGATGAACCGCGGCGGCATCGAGCAGGTGGACGATCCGGTCTCGCTGTATACCAAGCCGCGGACGCGCTTCGTGGCCGGGTTCATCGGCCGCACCAATTTCCTGGACGGCACCGCGGCGGACGGGCAGATCGCGTTTCCCGGCGCGGTTGTTCCTGCGGCGCTGCTTGCGGACTGCGCCGGGTTGCGCGGCCCCGTGTCCTTCTCCGTCCGCCCCGGCGCGATCGCGCTGCACGACCGGCGCGGCGACACGGGCGACGCATGGTGGATCGAGGGCAACGTGACGGAACGCGCCTATCTCGGCGAGCATTGGGACTACGTAGTGAAGCCCGTGGGCACCGGGACGGGGTTGCGCGTGACGGCGCCTCCGGCCAAGGTTCTCGCAGTGGGCGACGCGGTGTGGCTCGCGATCGACCCGCGCCGCATCGCCCGTATCCCGATACCAACCGAACAGGCGGAGGCTTAGATGGCTGACGGCGCGCTCTCCCGCTTCAAGGTGCTGGACCTTACCCGCGTGCGGGCGGGTCCGACCTGCGTCCGGCAGTTCGCCGACCATGGGGCGCAGGTCATCAAGATCGAGGCGCCCGACGCCGGGGACAGCGGCATGGGCGGCCCGCGGCTGGGGCCGGACTTCCAGAACCTGCACCGCAACAAGCGCTGCATCTCGCTGGACCTGAAATCGCCGAAGGGCAAGGAGGTGCTCATGGCGCTGGCCCGCGACGCCGACGTGCTGGTGGAGAACTTCCGCCCGGACGTGAAGGACCGGCTGGGCATCGGCTATGCGGCCATCGCGGCGGCGAACCCGCGCCTGGTATACGCCAGCGTCTCCGGCTTCGGCGAGGACGGGCCGTATCGCATGCGCCCCGGCTTCGACCAGATCGCGCAGGGCATGGGCGGGCTGATGTCCGTGACGGGCGCGCCAGGCCAGGGGCCGATGCGCGCCGGCATCCCGGTGGCGGACCTGACGGCCGGACTGTTCGCCGCCCAGGGCATCATGATGGCGCTGCTGGAGCGCGAGGTTTCGGGCCAGGGCCAATGGGTGCAGGTCAGCCTGCTCGCGGCGCAGATCGCCATGATGGACTTCCAGGCGGCTCGCTGGCTGATGGAGCAGGACGTGCCGCAGCAGGCCGGCAACAACCATCCGACCAGCATCCCCACGGGGGTTTTTGCGACGAGCGACGGTTTCATCAACATCGCCGCGGCGGGGAACGTGATCTGGGCCAGGCTGTGCCGGGCGCTCGGGATCGAGGCGCTGATCAAGGACCCGCTGTTCGCCAATGGGGAGGTGCGGTCGAAGCACCGCGGCGACCTCAACGCCCGGATCGAGGCCGTGACGCGCACCCGGTCGTCCGCCGAGTGGGTGGAGGCGCTGAACGCCGCCGAGGTGCCGTGCGGCCCCATCTACGCCATGGACCAGGTGTTCGCCGACCCGCAGGTGCAGCATTTGCAGATGGCGCCCAAGGTGCAGCATCCGCAACTGGGCGAGATCGCGCTGGTCGGCCAGGCGATCAAGCTCAGCCGCACGCCCGCCGAGCTGAAAACCGCCACGCCGGGTTTCGGCGAGCACACGGACGCGGTGCTGGCGGAACTCGGCTACTCCGCCGAGCAGATCGCGGCGATGCGCGCGGAGGGGATCGTCTGATGCCTGACCTCCCCCAGCCGGCCGAGGACCTGCTTTATGACGTCCGGGACGGCATCGCCCGCGTCACCTTCAACCGCCCGCAGGCGCGCAACGCCATGCTGTTCAGCATGTACGAGCGCCTGGCCGCGATCTGCGCCGAGATCGACGCGGATCGGTCGATCCGCGCCCTGGTGCTGACCGGCACCGGGGAGAAGGCGTTCGCCGCCGGGACCGACATCTCGCAGTTCCGCGCCTTCAAGACGTCGGAGGACGCGCTGGACTACGAAGCCCGCGTCGACCGCGTGCTGGGCGCGCTGGAGCGGGTGCGGGTGCCGACCATCGCCGCCATCGCCGGCGCCTGCACCGGAGGCGGCGCGGGCATGGCGGCCTGCTGCGACCTGCGCATCGCCGCCAGCAACGTCCGTTTCGGCTTCCCGATCGCGCGCACCCTGGGCAACTGCCTGAGCATGAACAACTACGCCCGCCTGGCCGCGCTGATCGGCGCCGCCAGGGTGAAGGACATGGTGTTCACCGCCCGCCTGGTCGAAGCCGAGGAGGCCAAAGCCATCGGCCTCGTCAACGAGATCCTGCCCGACCCGGCGGCGCTCGCCGTGCGCGCCGACGAGCTGGCCCGGCTGGTCGCCGCCAACGCGCCCCTGACGCTCCGCGCCACCAAGGAGGCATTGCGTCGCATCAAGGAGCAGTCGGTCGGTGGCCAGGACAAGGACCTGATCCTGATGTGCTACATGAGCGCCGATTTCCGCGAGGGCATGGACGCCTTTCTCAATAAGCGCCCGCCGGTGTGGAAGGGCAAGTGATCATTGGGTCCGCGGCTGCCCAGACCGGCGCTGCTCAAGCGACCGTCGTAGCCGTCTCCAACGACTGGCGGATTTCCTGCAAGTCGCCCTTGATCTGCATCAGCCGTTCGACCGGCAGACCCATGATTTCGGCGACTTTGCAGGGCACGTGCAGCGCCCGCGTCCGCAGGCTGCGCCCGGCCTCGGTCAGTTCGGTGCGGACCAGGCGCTCATCCTGCTTGTCGCGGGTGCGGCGTACCAGGCCGGCCTGCTCCATCCGCTTCAGCATGGGCGTGAGAGTGCCGGAATTGAGGTGCAACTGCTCGCCAAGGGCGCGGACGGTCAGGCCGTCCTCCTGCCACAGCGCCAGCATGGCAAGGTACTGCGGATAGGTCAGCCGCAACCCGGCGAGGATCGGCGCATAGGCCTTGCCGAGCGCCAGGGTCGCCGAATACAGCGCGAAGCAAAGCTGCGCCTCAAGGTCGAGGTTGTCGTTGCCCGCCTCGTTGCCCGCTAGGGGCCGTCTCCGCGCTATCGCCGCCATGCCACCTATGACCCACTGAACCAGTTGTAGCCCTGATCCTCCCACCATCCGCCGGGATTGTCATTGGTAACAAAGATAGCATTGATGTGTTTCGGGTTCTTGAAGCCGAGCTTGGTGGGAACGCGGAGCTTTACGGGGAAGCCGTACTTGTCCGGCAACGGCTCGCCGCGGAAATCGGTGGCGAGGATCGTCTGCGGATGCAGCGCCGTCGCCATGTCGATGCTGCTGTAGTAGCGGTCGGCGCACTTGAACCCGACATAGTGCGCCCGCGTGTCGGCTCCGACCCGCTCCAGAAAGCTGCGGAACGGCACGCCGGACCACTCGCCGATGGCGCTCCAGCCCTCGATGCAGATGTGCCGGGTAATCTGGCTGGCCTGCGGCATGGCGCGCAGTTTTTCCAGCGTCCAGGGCGCCTTGTCCTGCACCAGGCCCGACACTTCGAGCTTCCAGGTGTCACCGTCCACCTCGGGAACGTTGTCCTCGGGATAGTAGGCGTTGAACGGGAACGGGTCGGTGATCTCGGCGCGCGTGAAGGTGGGCGCGAGGCGGTTCGGGTCGAACAGCCACGCCTGCACCCGGTCGTTGAACCGCGACACCGCCCACAGCGCCTTGTCCACCGCGTCCCCGTCGGACAGGTTGCAGCCGGTCAGCATCGTGAGCGCGCCGAGCGACAGGCCGGATCGCAGCAACCGCCGCCGGTCCACGTTCACCAAACCGGGCTTCGCTGGGCCGAGCTTCGCCAAGCTGGGCCGCACCAGCGCGGGCGCTGGCGCCTTGCGGTCGATCATGGTTGCAACTCCTCAGGGCTGGCCTCGATCCGGGCGCGTCCGGTGATCATCGCCCATAATGTGCTGGGTACGATCGCGACCAGCGCCAAATGCACGACCAGGAAACCGACGATGCCCGCCATGGCAACAAAATGGATGCGCCGGACGACTTCGTAACCCCCGGCCAGGCCGACCATGCCCTGGAACTGCACCGGCTTCCACAGGCCGAGCCCGGAGAGCACCGCCAGCACCGCGAGCAGCAACACCACAACGTAGAACAGCCGCTGCACCGCGTTGTAGGCGCCGAGCTTGTGTACAAGACGGAACGACAGCGCCTCTTTCAGGTCCCGCCAGACCGCACCGGGGCTGAGCGGGAGGAAGCTGCGTATGAAGTGCCGCCCGGCAATGCCGTAGGCAAGGTAGACCAAACCGCTCCCCACCAGCAGCCACATCGCCGCCAGGTGCCAGGCAATGGCGCCGCCCAGCCAGCCGCCCAAGGTGGCCCAGCGCGGAAAGCTGAAGCCGAACAACGGGCTGGCATTGTAGATCTGCCAGCCGCTCATGATCATGCACACGATCGCGACGGCGTTGAGCCAGTGCGTGACGCGCACCACGAGCGGGTGGATGACCGTGAGTGCGACAGGGGCAGGCTGGGCGGCGCTCATGCTTCTCTTGTTCCTCTACGTTGGACCCTACATCGGCGGGACGGTGCCGTTCGCCCCGGCGATGATGGCGTCGGCGGTGACGCTCGCGGCGCCCTTCGGGCTGAACACGACAACGCGGGCGCCGGGCTGCAGCACGGCGTTGTCGGCGGGCTTGATGGTCACGACGGGGACGTCATCTGGCACGACGACCGTCTTGCTGCCGCCCTTGTAGTCGATGACCATGGTGCGCCCGTTGGTCGTCTGCACGCTGCCGACGGCGCCGTTGGTCATGGTGTTGCCGCCCGTGAGGTCCCAGCCGTAGTGGCCGTCGCCCAGGCCGCGCAGGCTCTCGTCGATGATCGTGACCTCAAGCGCCTTCAGCGTGCCGTCCGGCTGCGGGGCGGCGGCGATGCCGACATAGGAGTTCGGCTTCACGTCCGACAAGCTCGCCTTGTTCGCCACCAGCATCTTCGTTTTGTCCGTCAGCGCGACCGGAACGGTCTGGCCGTTGCGGCCCTTCGTCTCCAGGGTCTGGGCGGTGACGCTGCTGATCGTGCCGCGGGTGATGGTCATCGGCGCCTCCTGCGCCCAGGCGGCGCTGGCGGCCAGCGACGCGGCGACGGCGAGGCTTGCTAGTTTCTTGTTCATGGGCGTTCCTTCTCTCGGTATGAAGCGGCCTTGCACTACGCCCAATTTTGATCGGGCACAATCAAATTGCGCGCTATCGAGCGTCGTGGCAAATTGCGCGCCATTGAGCGTCATGGACGGTGCATTGGCTTCTCGGATGTCGGGCCGAACCAGGACGTTCCGGAGTCGTTAGGCGCAGAACAGCTTTAGGGGAGGCGACAATGCGTGTGGTGATGTTAGTTGCGTCGTTGGTTGGCTTTTCAGGCCTAGGCTCTTTGGCAACCTACGCACAGGCGCCTGCGGCGGGCAGCGCCGGAGGGGGTGGCGTCGGGGCCAGCGTGGCCACGCCGACGACGCCGCAGGGCAAGGCGCCGCCAGGCACGCCCACCGCCGAGACCTCGGGCGACCGCGCCCTGCGGGATGCTGCTGGGCAGAACGTGCTCGGCAAGACAGATACGCCGGCCACTGCGGTGCCGGGCAACACGACGGGACCCGATAGCGGCGTCCGCAAGTAGCGTTTGATTCGGCCCATACCAGCCGCCTCCTGCTCTGGCCCTTGTGTTGCGGCGCCAAATGAGGCGCCGTCACTGCGAGCCGGTTTTTAACGCATCGTCATTGCGAGCCGGCTTCGGCGTGGCAATCCAGGGGCTGCAAGGGCCGCGTTCCCGTGTTGCGATCCCTGGATTGCCGTGTCGCAAGTGCTTCTCGCAATGACGGGTGAAGCAATAACGGGCGAAGGGGCGGGCAAGCCGGTCAATGTATGAAACGGTTGGCGTCAGGCCGCGACTTCCCCACATCGTCGATGGGAAGCAGTTGCACGGCACGCAGCGACCAGTCTCATTCGGCGTCATGGGTCCGGTGACCCGGCCAAAATGACGATCCCCAGTATGTGTCAACAACGCTTGCGTGATCCTCTCGGCTAGCCGATCTGAGCTATAGAGTACAGCAGAGTGTTTTACGGAGAACATGATGTTTGCTACCCGCCGTGCGGCGCTTGCCTCGTTGCTGGCCGTACCCGCGTTGATTGGCCGCCGCGCCAATGCCAGCGCCGCTGCGCGCACGCTCAGGATCAGCCATCAGTTCCCAGGCGGCACTGCCAACAACCAGGGCGACTTCCGCGACCGCCTGGTGCGGCGGTTCGCAGCCGAGGTGCAGCGGCGCACCCATGGCGAGCTGGAGTTCGAGATCTACCCCGGCTCCTCCCTGATGAAGACGGTCGGGCAGTTCTCGGCGCTCCGCCGCGGCGAGCTCGACCTCACCCTCTACCCGTTGGCCTACGCCGGCGACGAGATGATCGAGGTGAACATCGGGCTGATGCCATGCCTGGTCACCACCTACGAGCAGGGCTTGGCCTGGAAGGGGAAGCCGGTCGGGCGCGAGCTCACCAATGTGCTGGACCAGCACGGCGTCCGCATCGTGACCTGGATTTGGCAGGCTGGGGGCATCGCGTCCCGCAACTCGTTCGTCGTGCAGCCGGATGACGTAAGGGGCCTCAAGATACGCGGCGGCTCACGCGAGATGGATATCATGCTGAAGGCTGCGGGCGGGATCATCGGCACGCTGCCCAGCGACGAAATCCACGCCGCCATGCAGGCCGGCGAGCTCGACGCTGCGGTGACCTCCTCGACCAGCTTGATCTCCTTTCGGCTGGAGCAGATCAGCAAGGCCATCACCACCGGGCGCACCGGCAGCTTTTGGTTCATGCTTGAGCCGCTGCTGATGAGCAAGCAGGTGTACGAGAGCCTGACGCCCTCTCAGCAAAAGGCGATCGACGAGGTCGGCCTGGAACAGGAGGCGTTCGCCATGCGGGCGGCGAGGCAAGACGACGAAGACTTGGCTGACGTCTATGCTAAGGTCGGTGTCGCCGCCAAGACCATGGACTCCACGGCGATCAACAAGTGGCGGGAGTTGGCGCAGCGCACGGCATGGAAGGACTTCGCCGACCGTAACGTCCGCTGCGAGTTGCTGCTGAAACTTGCCGAGTTGGTTCCTTGATGCCGGCTGCACGGGCTACGGCGCCTGCGGTCAGGACGCCGCCTCCATAGGCGTTGCCGCCGGCCACTGCCTGGCCGGCGGCGACGCCGCTCAAATCTCCCGTTGCTCCATCATCTTCGAGATGGTGTCGGCCTGGCGGATGGCGAGCGAGACGATGGTCAAGGTCGGGTTGCAGGCCGCGCCGCTGGTGAACTGGCTGCCGTCCGACACGAACAGGTTCTTGATGTCGTGCGTCTGGCCGAACTTGTTGATCACGCCGTCCCTGGCCTTCTCGCTCATCCGGTTGGTGCCCATGTTGTGCGTGCTCGGGTAGGGCGGCGTGGGTATCAGCCGGGTGGCGCCCACGGCGGAGTAGACCGCGGAACCCTGCTGCACCGCGTGCGCCCGCATCGCGACGTCGTTCGGGTGGTCGTCGAAATGCACGCTGGCGACCGGCATGCCCAGCTTGTCTTTCGCCACCGGGTCGAGCGTGATGCGGTTGGTCTCCCGCGCCATGTCCTCGCCGATCAGCCACATGCCGGCCATGTTGCTGTAGTCGTCCATGGCGCTGGTGAAGCTGCGGCCCCATGCGCCGGGGTCCATGAACGCCGCCATGAACGGCACGCCGAGCGAGACCGTCTCCATCTCGTAGCCGCCGACGAAGCCGCGGCTGGTGTCGTGCCGCGACTCGTCGCGGATGATGCCGGCCATGGTGGTGCCGCGATACATGTGGACCGGCTTGTCGAAGATGCCGTAGACGTTGCCGGTCATATGCCGCATGTAGTTGCGGCCGACCTGCCCGCTGCTGTTGGCCAGACCGTCCGGGAACATGCTGGAGGCGCTGTTCAGCAACAGGCGCGGACTCTCGATCGAGTTGCCGGCCACCGCGACGACACGCGCCTTCTGTTTGTGCAGCGCGCCGTCCGGGCTGGCGTAGACGACACCCGTCACCTTGCCCTGCGGATCGTGCTCGATTTTGACCACATGGCTGTTGGGCCGCACTTCGAGCTTGCCGGTGTCCTCGCCCTTGGGGATTTCGGTGTACAGCGTGGACCACTTCGCGCCGGACTTGCAGCCCTGGAAGCAGAAGCCGATCTGCTGGCAGGCGCCGCGGCCGTCGCGCGGCTGGCTGTTGATCGCCATGCGCCCGGTGTGGACCTCCTTGTAGCCGATCTTCTTGGCGCCGGCCTCCAGAACGTGGAAGTTGTTGTTGCCCGGCAGGCCCGGAATGCCATTGGTGCGGGTCACGCCCATCTTGTACTCGGCCTTGGTGTAGTAGGGCGCGAGCTCGTCGAGGGTGATGGGCCAGTCCAGCAGGTTGGCGCCCGGCAGCGCGCCGTAGGTCGTGCGGGTCTTGAACTCGTGCTCCTCGAACCGCAGCGACGCCCCGGCCCAATGCACCGTGGAGCCGCCCACCGCCTTCACGATCCAGGCCGGCAGGTTTGGAAAATCCTTGCCGACGCGCCAGGTGCCCGACGTGGTCCGCATGTCCTTCCAGGCGAGCTGGGTGAAACTTTCCCACTCGTCGTTGATGAAGTCCGCCGTCTCGTAGCGGTCCCCGGCCTCCAGGATCACCACCTTGACGCCCTTTTGCGCCAGCTCGTTGCCGAGCGTGCCGCCGCCGGCGCCGGAGCCGACGATGACGACAACGCCGTCGTCGTTCAGATCGAATTGTGCCATGTGCCCGCGCCCCTAAGCCGTTGGCAGCCAGTTGATGTCGTTGAAGCCGCGGGCCAGGTAGCCGCCATGCTCGGCGGACGAGCCCTCGTAGCCGAACTTCGGCCAGATCTCCGGCTGGTTGTACAAGGACACCACGAGGTCGGCGCGCAGCGTGCGGAAGAACTTGGTGTGCTCGATGCCGCGCAACAGGATGACCCGGTCCGCCTCCCAGGCGACGCCCATGTAGTTGCTGCTGAAACGCTCCTGCGCGTCCTGGTCGAGCCGCGTGACGCCCTCGGCGACCATGGACTTCATCGCGTCGTCCTTGCCGGCCTTGGCGTCCCACGGCGTGACGGCGCGGACATAGAACACGTCGCCGATGTGGTCATGTGGGAAGATGTCGCGCGCGGTCTTCACCAGCGTCGCCATGTCGTGCGGGGCGATGGCCTTCGCGCCTTGCGCCCAGGCGGCGTCGGCGCTGATGCTGGCCCCGGCGACGATGGCTGCGGGCACGGCGACGCCGGTGGTGCGCAGGAAGTTGCGCCGGCTGAATTGCGAGCGGCGGTCGATCTCTCTCATGGTGGGGTTCCTCCGTATGTTTCTGTTTGTTTAGCCAAAGCGTCCGTGCCGCTGCAGCACCTCAATGCTGTACCCATCAGGGTCTTTTACGAAAAAGAAGCGTCCGAGCAGCACGCCGTCCCGCTCCAGCTCGCGGATCGGCCCCGGCGCCGCGCTGGCCACCGACATCTTCGTCCGCGCCGCATCGAGGTCGTCGACCGCAACGGCGAGGTGCCCGTAGCCGTCGCCCAGGTTATAGGGCTCGGTCCGGTCGTGGTTGACCGTCAGCTCGACTTCGAAGCTGCTTTCGGAATCGCGCATATAGATCAGGGTGAAGCTGTCGAACGGGTAGCGGTCCACGACCTCCAGCCCCATGGCCGCGCGGTAGAACGCGACGGCCCGGCCCTCGTCCAGCACGCGGATCATCGAGTGGATCGGCTTGGCCATTCAGTGCTGCTCCTTCAGGTAGGCGATGATCGCCCCGCGGATTTCGGGCTTGGCCTGGCGGTAGCCCATGACGCCGCCCTTGATGACCGCCTGCGGGTTGGTGAGGTAGGGGTCGAGGTGCGCCTCGTCCCACATCCAGTCCGCGTCGGCGAAGCCGGGGGAGTACTTGTAGTCGGGCACAGTGCCGGCTTTGCGGCCATAGACGCCGGCGAGGTTGGGGCCTTGCCGGGTCTCGCCGGCGACGAGGGAGTGGCAGGTGCCGCATTGCCGGGCGAACAGCTTGGCGCCGTCCGGCGCGTCTTGCGCATGAGCGTGGGATACAAGGCCGATGAGGGCCAAAGTTAGCAAGCGTCGCGTGGTCGCCTCCCGTCGAGGTAGTATTTTTTCCACCATACATGAACAGTTTGTCGCTAGGCCAGCCCCAGCGACGACCAAAAATAGCGCAAGGCGGGTTGGCTCACGGTTGTGTCACAAGCGTACATCACACTTCGCTTTCCCTCCCTCCGATGAGGGACAGGGCAACGGATGCAGGAAAACATGGGGCCGCCGGTCCGGCAGCTTGCTTGGGAACGCCAGTCCAAGGCCACTGGCCAGGTGAGCCAAGTTGGCCTCGTTGATGACGCATCAACGCCTATCCCGTGGGACCGGCTACTTTTGTGTGGATTGCATAGCTGCGAACAGCGGGAGTCGGCGCGAGAGGCTCAACAGGAAATTAGTCGATTTCCTCTCAAGACATAGATAAATGATGGCTAAGGCGACGACGCAGCAAGTGGTTCCGAACACAATAAATGTAATATGGGCCATTGCATTTTGAGGATCGAGAAGTCGAGTCCAGACTTGCCGAATAAGGCCTAAAACGAAACCATGCGCCAAATAAAGGCTGTATGATGCTTCGCCAACAAGCAGCGGGAACGACCAGCGTGGAACCCTGCCCCGCTCTTCAACAAGAACCGCGACGAGAACGAGTGCCATGCACGGTATGCCGATAACGATGGAGCGGCCTGGCGCGAAGATTTCCATGGTGTTGCCGATGCCGTAGACAGCGCTGACGGCCGTCAGCGCGAATGCGACAGGCAGAACAGTCCAGAGGAGGATCGGTATGCACCGACGCTCGATACTAACTGCATAGGCAACGATCATGCCCCATATAAATTCCAGGATGATTGGGTTCGTGTAGGTTTCTAGTATCGGCCCAGGATTTCTCAAAAATAAACCAGCCGTCGCAAATCCGAGGAGGACGCAGCAGCAAATGGCCAGGCGAAACGCGCGTCCAGCGAACAAGGTAAGGCCGAATATTGCGTAGAAGAATACCTCGTAATCTAGGGTCCATCCCTGCCCAATTAAGGGCTTGATGTCCCCTGTCATACTATTGAGATACGGGATAAAAAGCAGTGACATGATGTATTCTGTGGGAGATCCGGAAAAGGAGTTTACCTTGCCTTTCAAGAATATCCCCATTGCAAGGGCGATTGTCGTCAACATGAAGTATAAGGGCCAAATCCGAAGCCCGCGCTTGATCCAGAAATCCAAGGCCGTCACCGAGGATCTCGCAGTGGTGAAATACATGATAAAGCCGCTAATGACGAAAAAGAGATCAACCCCGTATTGGCCAAATTCGAGGGGAATGACGCTTCTATCCCGAAGCAATGAACTAGAGGCATGGGTCAGCACAACCAGGAGCGCCGCCACTGCCCTCAAGTATCGAATCGAGATTATTTTCAAGCGACGCTCTCCAGCTATGTTATATTTGATAGAATCAACTATAGCAAATGTCACACTGAACCAAATACGGTAGTCTCGGGCGAAATCCGTGCAACCGACCTTACTTTTCTAGCCTTCTGGCTAACGCCGCCCTGTAACTCTCTGGAACCGCGACTTGGCCAACCTCAATGCATTGAAGCCGCATACTAAATAGCAATGCAGCACTAAAAGCCCGTTTTGAAAGGGGTTGTGGGCCAGGTCTGACGGTGTGACCGGGACGGGTAGTGCGGCGTTCCAGGCGGTTTGCCCGTCATGGAGCTTGGTATGTGG
>JAABUP010005396.1_pt1 | contig 19477 bp, 26 predicted proteins | sample 5559201 | NCBI WGS metagenome assembly JAABUP01 (sample SAMN10711887, study PRJNA513373) | rock metagenome | isolation source: Antarctica rocks | place: Antarctica
GGGTGAGGAAATCTCCGACCACGTAGTCGACGCGTGCCGTGCCGACCTGTCTCTCCGCCTCGTCGATGCTGCGCTGGTCGGTGTCGATGCCGACGACGGTTGGCGCGCGGCGCGCGAGTTCCCGCGTCAGGGTGCCTTCACCGCAGCCGACGTCCAGGATCGACTGAGCGTTCGCCGGAACGGCGCGCAGGAGCATCGAGTGATAGTGGATGTTGTGGTTCCACCGCTTCGCTCGTACAGCCACGTTCGCGATCTTGACACGCCACACGCACAAGTCCCGCCAACCGCCATCGGTTATCGGACTTCCGCACAGCCAGGGGTGGCGCGCCGGTGGTGGCTCGACACGATGGTTGCAGCCGGCTGGCCGCGTATCAGAGCGCGTCGAGCGGGCAACGAGCTCCCCTGGCAGCGGGGCGTGCAGGACGGGAACCAGCTGGTCAACTGAGAGGACACTGCGCAAGGAGATAGAAGCGGTGCGCGTGCACGGTGAGAGGTCCACGGTGTAGATACTCGTGCAACCGTTGTCGCCGTGGCCGATAGGCGTCGACGGTGAACCCGGGAACCACCCAGGGCGTGATGAGCAGGAACCGGACGATGACTCCAACGTCGCGGAACGTGGCCTCGACGAGTTCCTCGCCAGAGTCCAGCACCCGCAGGCCCGCGGCAGTGACCTGTCGAGTGCGGCGAGTTGCTGGTTGAGCTCGGCGAGGGCGTGGATAGGTTTGACCCATGAGCGACGTTACGACCGGTCCGCTGCGGCAGTACCTGCAGGAGGGACGAGACGCGATGATGCGCGCGCTCGAGGAACTCGGTGAGTACGACGCGAGGCGCCCGCTCACGCCGAGCGGTACGAACATTCTCGGGCTGGTCAAGCACCTCGTCGGCGTCGAACGGTCCTACCTCGGTGAGTGCGTCGGCCGGCCGCCAAAGTTCACCCTGCCGTGGGAGGAGGACGGCTCGATTTGGGACGGCGCCGACATGTGGGTGCGCGCGGACGAGTCCCGCGACTACAACAGCGGCCGTGATCTCCGCTGCACGATCGGTCAGCGGGCACTCAGTCGTTGCTGGAAGAATCGAGGCCGTGACGATCGTGTCCGGCGACTCTGACTTGACCATGGACGAGCTCCGGGTAGTCACCCGCTACGTGGCGGAAAGCGCTGAGGAGGTCCACCCCTTCTTCGGGGACGCGCACCCGGATGATCCCCGACCTCGCGCCGCCATCGATGCCGCGTGGGCGTTCGCCAACGGTGCAAGGCGGACCAAACTGCAGCGTGTCACGTCGCTCGACGCACATCGAGCCGCGAAGGAAGCGGCCACCGTCGTTGCGCGGCTCGCCGCCCGCGCCGCCGGGGACGCGGCCTCTGCGGCATATCTGCACCCCATCGCGAAAGCACACCAGGTAGGGCACATCCTGCGCGCAGCGGCCTGTGCAGCACGAATCGCCGAGCTCAACGCCGGCGACGACCCCGACACTGGAATCAAGGCGGTCGAGGAGGCGCGGCAGCGCGCAACACCTGTCCTAATCGAGGGCGCGATGGCAACCTGCCGGCGGGAGACACGGTGGAACATCTCCGCGCAGTCGCCGGTCGCCCACACCCCGTCGGCGCCGGTGCGCATCTGCTGATCGACCGCGATCGCGCCGGACACCCCGAGGGGGATGCCGGCGCGGGCGGCCAGGTCGGTGGTGGGTCGCACCCCCAGCCCGAGGATCACCAGCCCGGCCGGCTCCGTGCCGTGGTCGGTGACGACCGCGGTGACCCGGCCGGCGCGGGTCTGGAACCCGATCACGGTCTGCTCCAGCGCAGGGTCATCTCGAAGTGGTGTTTGAAGGGTGATCAGGAATTCTCGTTGGGGGTCACAATTCGGGCAGTGCCACGAGCCCGGCGGCGACCTCAGCCAGGTCGACGCCGGTGACGTCGGCGGGAGTGAAAATCTCGGCGTAGTGCTTCTCGAGCCGCCCGGCCCACCCGGTAGTGAGCCCCTCGGCGTGCGCCCCGTGACAGTCGAACGCGTGCACGGCGATCAGTGCGACCTCCTTCGCCGGGCGACCGATACGGTCCAACGCGTACCGGTAGACCGCAGGAGCCGGCTTCCATGTGCCGACCTCGGCCACGCTGATGACCTGATCGATGAACCGGTGCAGACCACTGCGGTCCAGGAACGCCTCGGTGCTCTGCGCCGCACCATTGCTCAGCGCGACCATCGAGACACCAGCGTCGACCAGTGCCTGCATGGCCGGTTCGGCATCCGGCTGGGCGGGCAGCGTCGCGAAGCCGTCGAGAACGTGGCGGACCTCGTCGTCGCTGAGACCACCACCACCAACCACCCGCAGCGACGCGCTCGCCACATCGGGGAACGGTGCGTAGTCCCCGACCAGGGTCAGGGCCATGCCGTCGCGGAGCATCCGGTCGAACCAGCGCTCCAAAGCGGCGGCGTGCAGTCCGATCTCGACGAACCGCCGCCGCAGCGGCTCCAGCGAGATCAACGTCTCGACGACGTCGAACGCCACGGCCTGCGGTCGACACGGCGCCATGAGCAACCTCCCTCTCGGTGTGACAACGCACACTCTTGCCGGTGACGTACGGGGTCCGCAGGATGAACTGTGATCGGGCTGACACCTTCGGCGAACGTCCTGGGCGAGACCAGGCAGTCCGGTGGCCGCGCCCGACCGGCCGGTGGACAGCGACCGCCCCGGGCGGCAACGTGACACCATCCGCCGGGGGCCGGAGTGTGGGATGGCGGATCGCGGCGTCGCTCCCTGCCCGGTGTCGGAGGGCGCGCCGAGAGTGCCCGGATCCGCGAGGCCGCGTGGATCGCCCGCTGCGTGGGTCGCGGGTCAACGGCCGCGCGCTGCTCACCCACCAGGGCAAGTAGCAGGCCCGGCTCGTCGGCGACGTCATCGCTGGGAAGCCCGCCACGGCGTGGGCCGACCACCGAGCCGCCCCCCGCGTCACCGCGGCCCTGGTGATCGACGCCGCCCGCCGCGTGCTCGTCGGGGCCACCTTCGTCGGCCCGGGCGTGGGCGAGATCCTGCACTCGGTCACGATCGCGATCGTCGGGGAGGTCGGGCTCGACACCCTCTGGCACGCGGTTCCGGCGTTCCCCACCCTCAGCGAGGTCTGGCTGCGCCTGCTTGAGGCGCAGCGCGGCGTGTCCTGATCATCGAGCACCGCCCGCCCGGTCGTTGCCGTCCCGCCAATTCTCGGTGCACCAAAGGCTCTGTGCGTCAGGTTGTCCCGGTGATCGGGCTCGTCGGCCAGGCATGGTGGCGGGCCACGCCCGGGGTGAGCGATGTGGGGTGGGCCCTCCAGTCGTGTCGCTGCTGGCTGTGGGAGAGACTGAGGGCATGGCGGACATCAACTTCTACTTCGATCCGGTATGTCCCTTTGCGTGGATGACGTCGAAGTGGGTGCGCCGGGTGCAGGCCCAGCGTGACTACAGCGTGGAGTGGCGGTTCATCTCGCTACGCCAGCTGAACGCCCACGTCGACTACGAGGCTCAGTTCCCCCCGGAGTACGAGGCCGGGCACACCGCGGGTCTGCGGCTGCTGCGGGTGGCGGCGCGGGTGCGGGCTGAGCACGGGGTGGAGGCGGTGGGCGCGTTCTACGCCGCCTGTGGGGCGCAGGTGTTCGACTCCGACCCGGGTGATGCTGCTCTGGAGGACCAGGGCCAGCGAGGCACGGCCGGGTTCGCCGAGCCGATCCTCATCGCGGCAGCCCTGCCCACCGAGCTGTCGGCCGCATTGGACGACGAGTCGTGGGACCCCGAGATCCAGGCCTCCACCGACGAGGCGCTCTCGCTGACGGGCAAGGACGTGGGCACCCCGATCATCCACTTCGAGCCACCGCAGGGTGTGGCGTTCTTCGGTCCCGTCATCAGCCGGCTGCCCAGCGAGACCGAGGCCGTCGAGCTGTGGGACCACGTCATCGGCCTGTCCCGGTTCCCAGGGTTCGCCGAGATGAAGCGGTCGCTGCGGGAGCTGCCCCAGCTGCGTGGGCTCGGCGTGGCCGAGGACGAGATCGGCGTCAGCGAGGACTGGCACGGCGGCAGCCGACGACAGCACAGGTAGACCCTCTGCTCCGGGTCCACCTCCGGTAGACCCGGAGCGACGGGGTGTTCCGCGGCGCACCCTCGGCGGTGCCGGCGGCTCAGTACTGCGGGAGTGCGGTGAGTTCGTGCGCGACGTCGAAGCAGGTCGTTGCCGACGACGTCTGCGGGGGTGAAGATCTCAGCGTGGTGCTTCTCCAGCCGTGCGGCCCACCCGGTGGTGAGCCCACCGCCGAGCACGCATAACGCGGCTGCAGCGACGGCCGGAAAGGGTTGGTAGTCGCCGACCAGGGGTGCGGGCTCTGACGGTACGTCCCCCACCCGGTCCCCAGGGACCCCCCGTTGGGTGCCGTCAGGCGGTGTCAGGCGGTGCCGCGGGCCGGGTAGCTCTCCTGCTGGGCGAACCGCAGCCCGGCGAGGACGTCGTCCAGGGGGGGACGGCCGAACGGCATGCTGGCGACGCTGGTCCAGAACACGGTGCCGTCGGCGTCGAGGACGACCATGCCGGGCTCGGTGAAGAGGGCGGGTTCGCCCTCCTTGATCGCCGTCGACAGGTACAGGCCCCACCCCCGCGCCGTGTCCTCGCTCATGTCGTGCGCGACCGACAGCTTGTCCAGGTGCCAGCGCTCGACGAGCTGTTCGCTGCGCTCGGCGGTCTCCATGCTGACGGCGAGCACTCGACCCACCCCCGCTGCGGTCACCTCGTCGAGGCGCCGGTTGATCTCGGAGAGCTGCGCCCGGCACACCGGGCAGTGCAGACCACGGAAGAACACGAGCAGGCTGAACCGGCCATCGGCGCCGGCACCCAGCGCGAGATCGTCGGTCAGTCCGCCGCCGGTCAACGGCAGGGACAGCGCGGGCGGAGAGGTCCTCGGCTTCAGCATCACATCCTGGCAACCCCGCTCTCGCGTGCACCCATTCCCCGGGGTGGGGCGACTGTGACATCAGCAGCACCGCTTACTCCGCGGGAGGGGATCGCCCACCGTCCTGCCAGGGGGATGCGGAACCCGACATCCGTACCCGCCGCGGCGCCGGCGGGAAAGGTCGTCTCGGCGACGATCGTGGCGGTGCCGACCCGCACCGTGACCTGGGTCCGAGCTCCGTTGTGCCGCCGTGCGACCACGATCCCGCGGGTGTCGCCGTCGCCCACTTCAGTGAGCTGGGTCGACTCGTGCCGGAGCGCGAGAACGCCCGGGCCGTCGGGCGGTGTGCCTGGCAGGCGCAGCGATCCGAGCGCGGAGTGGTGCACGCCGTCGCGGACGGTGCCCATGACCTCGGTCAAGCCGCCCCGTTGACCCACACGAGGTCCACGCTGCCGTTGCTCAACCCGGCTTGCCGTTCGGCGAGAACGCGGGGGAGGGCGTCGGAGGTGTCCGCGACCGGCACACTGCGCAGGGTGACCCCGTGCGCCGCCACGGCCGGGGTGAGACGTTGTCGACGTAGGCGTTGCCCTGGCTGTCGCCGTTGTACATCCACAGCGACACCGTCTGGCCCTGGGCCTGCGCGAGGACGCTCGACCAGCCCTGCGGGGCCGCCGTCTGGGGGGTGGGGTCGGGAGCTGCGCACCCTGCCGCGAGCACGCCAACGAGCAGCCCGCGCAGAAGCGCCCGTGCGCGGCGATGCAGGGTCACGAGATCTCCTCAGGCGCGGGGTTGTCAGAGAACCCGCTGGTCGGTGCGCAGTCTTCCTGGAGGCCGCGACCCCCGTAGCAACGGCCTGCAGGGAAGGATGGCCGGGTGCTCGACGCCCGGCTGCGCCCCATCGCAGCACCCACCCTCGAGCGAGTGGCTGCCGTCCTTGACCGGGCGTGGATGACCCCGGACCGGTTGACGGTGCTCGGCCTCGTCACGGGGCTGGCCAGCGCCGCAAGCTCCGCGCTGCAGTGGTGGCCGACCGCCCTCGTGCTGTGGTTGCTGTCCCGGGTGGCCGACGGGCTCGACGGGCCGCTGGCCCGCCGCCGGGCGGACCGGCTCGGGGTACCAGACGCGGGAGCCGGAGGTTTCCTCGACATCACCTGCGACTTCGTGGTCTACGGCGCGACCGTGGTGGGCGTGGCGGTGGGGGCGACGGCAGGCGGGGGCGCCCCGTGGTGGCCGTTCCTGCTCGTGCTGCTCGCCTACTACGTCAACGGGACCGCGTTGCTGGCCTTCTCTTCGATCGCGGAGCGGGCGGGGCGCACCCGCGACGACGGCCGGTCGCTGTCCTTCCTCGGGGGACTCGCCGAGGCCACCGAGACGATCATCGTGCACACCCTGTGGCTGGCGGTGCCCGCGGCGGCCGGGACGATCGCCGGGGTGTGGGCGGGGGTGGTGGGGGTCGGGGCCGCGTGCCGGGTGGTCGCGGGCTACCGGGCACTGCGCTGATCCGCCAACGGCGTGCGGGGTCAGCGGTCGAGCCACCAGCGCCGGGCTGCGGCGAGGGCCCGGGTGGCCCGCGCAGCGACCGGGGCGCCGAGCCGGGCCCGCACGTCGGCGATGGCGGCGTTCCACACCCCGTCGTTGTGGGTCGGGTAGGCGTGCGTGGTGGCCGCCAGGTCCCGGGTCCGCAGACCTTGACGGACCACTACGGTCAGCTCGCCCAGGGTTTCGCCCGCCCGCGGTCCGACGACGGTCGCGCCGACCACCCGCCCCCGGCGGTCCAGGGCGAGGCGGCTGAACCCCGTGGTGTCGGCCTCGGCGATGGCCCGGTCGAGGTGGGTGTGCGCCACCGTGGGCCCGTCGGAGGTGGTGACGCCCACCGACGCCACCTCGGGCTGGGTGAACGTCACCCGTGGCACCACAAGGTCGACGCTGCGGCGCAGCCCCAGGACCGCGTTTGTGGCCACGAGACTGCCGTGCACTCCGGCGACGTGGGTGAGCTGCGGGTGCCCGGTGACGTCCCCGGCCGCCCACACCCGTGGGTTCGTGGTGCGGAGGTGGTTGTTGACCCGGACGTACCCGCGGTCGTCGAGCTGCACCCCGGCGGCCGCCAGGCCCACGCCCGTGGTGCGGGGGGTGCGGCCGACCGCGACGAGCACCCGGTCGGCCTCGAACCGCTCTCCGGTCTCAAGGACGAGCGTGCCACCTTCCGCAGCCCGGGCCCTGACCCCGGTGCGCACCGTGACCGCGTCGGCCTGCAGGGCCTCGGCGACAGCGGCGGACGCGTCGGGGTCCTCCCGGGACAGCAACCGCCCAGCGGCCTCCACGACCGTGACGGTGGACCCGAGCCGGGCGAAGGCCTGGGCGAGCTCGCAGCCGACGGACCCGCCGCCCAGCACCACGAGACGGCGGGGCAGTTCGGTGAGGTCCCAGATGGTGTCGTTGGTGAGGGCCACCTCCCGGAGCCCGGGTACATCGGGGACGGCGGGCGATGAGCCCACCGCGACGAGGGCCTGACGGTGCTCGACCCGCCGCCCACCCAGCAGCGCTGTGCGGGGGCCCACGAACTGCGCCTCGGCGTGCACGACGCGCACCCCAGCCGCCTCCAGCGATCGGGGTGAGTCGTGCGGCTCGATGCTGGTGCGCGCCCGACGGACATGCTCCATGACGGCAGCGAAGTCGACCTCGACGGCTCCGACGTGCACCCCGAGGCGGGTGGCGGAGCGGGCGGCTGCCACGGCGTTCGCCGCGGAGAGCAGCGCCTTGGACGGCACGCACCCCGTCCACAGACAGTCGCCCCCCGTGCGGTCGCGCTCCACGAGAAGCACCGAGGCACCGAAGCCCGACGCGGTCCGGGCGGCCACGAGCCCCGCGGTGCCCCCACCGACCACGAGCAGGTCCCACCCGCCCTCCGGCGGGGCGGGCAGGGTGCTCACGCCGGGTGCTCGGGGGTGGCGATCGTGTGCACCAGGTGCTGCAGGCGGGCGACTGCGGCGTCGTCGGGGCGCTGGCGGTCGCCGAGGCGACGCAGACAGGCGCGCAGCACCTGGTGGCGGGCGGCCGCACGGCTGCACCGGTCGCACACCGCCAGGTGCGTGGCCAGGCGCGCCCGCTCGACCTCGCCCAGAGGGGCCGAGGGGTCAGCGTCGAGGTAACGCTCCACCCGCGACGCAGCGAGCCAGCACTCGATCATCGTCCGCATCCAGGTAATCACGGTGTTCCTCCGGTGTCGAGCAGGTCGGGTTCGGTGGACAGGTGCTCGCGCACCCGGTGGCGGGCTCGGCTCAGCCGGGACATCACGGTGCCCATGGGAACACCCAGTGCGGCGGCGGTCTCGGTGTAGGTGAGCTGGTCGACGTCGACCAGCAGCAGCACGGTGCGGAATTTCTCGGGCAGGGCGAGCACGGCGCGCTCGAGGTTGTCGCTGAGCAGCGCCTCGGCGTGAACCTGTTGGGGGTCGGGGTGTTCCAGTGCACCAAAGGCGGGACGTGCCCCGGGGGAGGCGGCGGGGTCAGCGGCGATATCGGGGCGCTGCCGCCGGTGCATGTTGCGGTGGGTGTTACGCAGGATGGTGAACAGCCACGCCCGCGGATGTCGCCCGTCGAAGCCGTCCATCGCCCGCCACGCCCGGATCACCGTCTCCTGCACGAGGTCCTCGGCGTCGGCCCGGTTGCTCGTCAGGGCGTGTGCCACCCGCAGCAGCACCTCCACCTCAGGTTCCACGTGGGTGCCGAACGCGAGGCGACGCGCGCGGTCGTCGACCTCGGGGGCGATGTCCACGTCCGGGGAACCCCGCGGGGCCACTGTGGTGTTCCCTGAGCTGTGGTGTTCCCTGAGCAGTGGTGTTCCCTGAGCTGTGGTGTTCCCTGAGCAGCACCCGTTCCCGTGCCCCGACTCCTCGAGGGAGGTGCCCATGTTCCGCCCCGAGCGCTACACCGTCTCGGCCCGCGTCTACGACGTCATCTCCGGAGAGCGCCCGGTGTACCGGGCGGGCCGGGTCGTTGCCGTCGCCGGCCTGCGGCTCACCCCTGGGTGCTCGGTGCTGGACCTCGGGTGCGGCACGGGGCTCAACCACCCGCTGCTCGTCGACGGTGTCGGCCCCGCGGGCAGCGTCGTCGGGCTCGACCGCAGCCCGCAGATGCTCGCGCAGGCACGGCGGCGTGCCACCCGTCACGGGTGGTCGCAGGTCCAGGCGGTGCAGGCCGACATGGTGGACGGGCTCGGTCCCGCCGCCGATGGCTCCGTCGGGTTCGATGCGGTGATCGCGACCTACACCCTGTCACTCGTGCCCCGGTGGGAGCGGGCCTGGGCGCGCGCACTGGGGGCGGTGCGCCCTGGGGGACGGATCGCGGTGGTGGACCTCGCCTTGCCCACCGGCCGGGGCGCGATGCTGTCCCCGTTGGCCCGCCTGGCCTGTGCGCTCGGGGGCTCCGACCCGCATGCGCACCCGTGGACCGCGCTGGAGCGGGACTGCACTGACGTCACGGCGCACAGCCTGTGGGGTGGGCACGTGCAGGTGCGGGTGGGGACCCGACCGTCCTAGCGGCTCAGGTCCGCCGGCGGGCCCGCCGGGTCGCCAGGACGACGACCACCGCTGGCCCCAGCACGGCGAGGACCAGCGACTACACCACCGCGGGCCCGGTACCGGTGAGCACCGGTCCGCGTAGCAGGCCCAGCGCCCACAGCACCCCGGTCAGGCCGAGCACGACCAGGCTGCTCACCACCGCGACCCGACGCACCAGCACCAGCACGCTGCGGGTGGGTTCCCCTCGTTGGGCCAGCAGCCACGGAGGGGCGGCGGCGGCCAGGAACGGGGCTAGGTGCCACTGGGTGTCCGGCTGCCACACCGCAAGCAGGACCCAGAGCACCGCGACCGCAGCCCCGGCGAGTGCACCCTCCCGCCACATCGGGGCCGGTGACACCTGCCCGGAGCTCCCGAGCAGGTGCGCTGCGTCGTCGGGGAACTGCTCGCGCACCGCTGCGACGACCTGGCGCAGGCGTGGGTTGACCAGCGCGCGGTCCCCCACGACAACGGTGGGGACGGTCTCGTCGCCCCCGGTGGCCTCGCGAACCCGGGCCGCAGCAGCGGGGTCGGCCCAGATGTCGTGCTGCACGGTCACCACCCCAGTGCGCGCCAGCTCCCGGCGCAGGCGGCTGCAGTACGGGCAGCCTGGGCGCCACAGCACCTCGATGACCGGGGTGCTCACGAGGACCCGGACCGGCTGACCGGTGTGAGGGGCAGCAGCCTGCGCAGCGCGACGTTCTCGACGGGGTCGAGCACGGAGTGCTGCACGCAGGCCGGGACGAGCTCACCGGTCTCGGGGTGCGCCATGGCGTACGAGCACGCGGCCAGACGTTGCTGGGTCTCCCGCAGCCGCGGCTCGATGCACGTCTCGCCCCGCTGGGTTGCCGCCCACGCTGGAGCCACGTCGGCGGCGTCCATGAAGGAGTGCATCACGAACGTCACCGGCCGGATCCCGTCGCGCACCAGGCGCACCGGCCCGATGCGGAGGACCCGCCGGGCGAGCCAGCGCCCGAAGTGGCCCAGCAGCGACGGGTGGCGACCGACCACCCGGACCAGGGTCGCAGCGAGCAGGGCCGGTGGCACGCCGGTGAACTGCACCCCTCCGAGGTGCTCGAGGAACGCGTCGCGCACGGCCATGTCGGCGGGGTCGCGGTCGTCGAGGATCGGGTGGTAGTCGGCACCGACGTAGAAGCCGTAAGTGGTCCGGTTGCAGCGTTCGTCACCGTGCTGGAACACCCGGAACGGCAGCCGGGTGCCCGCACCGGCCTCGATCTGCGCCCACACCGCATCACCGGTCGTGGCGCCGTAGTCGTCGTGCCAGCGGCGGTCATCGCCCATGAACGCCGCCGGCTGGAAGGAGAACATCCCGTACCCGAAGGTGTGTGCGGCCCGGATGACATCGGGCACCTGGTCGACGTTGCGGGGGGTGACGGTCATGTTGTGGGCCAGGAAGCTGCGCACCCCGTGGGAGTCCTTCAGCGCCCGGACGTCGTCGGCGAAGCGTCGCCGGAACGGGTGCAGGGAGGCCTCGTCCGGCGGGCGCTCCATGCCGCGGCGCCCGAACATCAGCATGTCGAAGTGCCCGGCGAGGGACACCCTCTCCAGCCGGCGTCGCCCGTCCGGGCCGGTGACCAGCCGACGCAGGTAGTCGGCGTCGACATCGCCGTGGGTCATGCTCATCGGCTCGCGGCCGTGCTCGCGCATCACCTGCAGCGTCGCCGCATGGTCGTCCGGGTCGAGCAGGGCGACCTCGCCGCCGATGAGCTGGGCGTGCGCGTGCGGGCCACGCTGCGCCTGGAGCAGCGCCATCTGTGCGCGGACCTCCCGGACGGTGTGGCGACCGTCGGTGGCCACCCGGTTCGCCTCACGCGAGTGGTAGCACGGGGTGCAGGCGAGGTTGCACCGCGGGAACACCCCGTGGGTGCCCTCACAACCCACGGCGTGGCGCCCCAGCACCTGCGACGCGGTGCGGACGTGGGGGGGCAGCTCGGCCCACCGCCGCTGCAGCGCCACCCGGGTCAGCGGGTGCACCGGGCGGGTCCGCCCCACCCATCCCTGCACTCGACCAGCGAGGGTCACGACACCTCGTGGACGTCGACCGATGGGTAGAACGCGACCCTGTTCTTGATCCGGCGGGCCAACGGTGACGGGTGCCGGTAGGTCCAGGCCGCGTTGTTCACCACAGCCCCACCGGCATGGACGGTGTAGTAGCTGGCCACACCCTTCCACGGGCACACGGACTTCATCCGGCTCCGGTGCAACACACCCTCGGTCACCGACTCGAGCGGGAAGTAGTGGTTGCCCTCCACCACGACGGTGTCCTCGCTGCGCGCCACCACCCGGCCCGCGATCACAGCCTCCATCATCATGGCGTCTCTCCCCTCACCGGCCTCAGGCCCACGTGATCCCACTGTCCTCCCGCACCACCACTGCACGGTGGGCGTCATCAGGGGAACCCGGCGAGCGGCGCATCCCCTTCCCCACCGCCGCCCCAGGCGCAGCTGTCCTGGTCAGGAGTCCCCTCGGTCGGGTCATGGCGGGCCGCAGCTCGCTCGAAGAGCTTCTACGTCAAGACGGCACTTCATGAGTACCTGACAGACCTCGAAGACGCCTTCGCCGCCGACGCCGCGATCGATGTCTTCGAGGCCGAGGGTCGACGTAGCCGTCCGCTGTCTGCGCTCGAGGCCGAGACCGACAGGTGATATCGCGGTGGAGCGTTGAGACCACCGACCAGTTCGATCGGGAATTCAAGAAGCTTGATCGCGCCGTGCAGCGGCGTGTGCTGGGCTACCTGCACGACGTCGAAGGGCTCGACGACCCTCGGCAGCGCGGGAAGGGATTGACGGCGAACCACGCTGGGGTCTGGCGCGACCGAGTGGGTGACTATCGAATCCTTACGCAGTTGATCGACAACACCCTGACGGTGCTGGCGCTGTGCGTTGGCCATCGCCGCGACGTGTACTGAGGCAGCCAGGCCCGTCTCGTGTAGGGATCGGCTACGGGACGACGGCGTCGGCTTCGATCTCCACGAGCAGCGCAGCGTCGATCAACCTGCGGACTTCGACCATGGAAGTTGCCGGACGGATCTCCCCGAAGACCTCGCCGTGCGCACGCCCGACCTCCTCCCACCGGCTGATGTCGGTCACGAACATGCGGGTCCGCACTACGTCCTCCAGCCGCGCGCCCACCTGCTCGAGCGCTAGCTGGACGCGGCGCAGCGCCTCGCGCGCCTGCTCCCCGATGTCGTCACCCCCGACCGCCCCGCCGCCCTCCGCTGCTGCTGTCGTGCCGGCGACCGACACCCACTTGCCGACACGCACCGCCCGCGAGTAGCCGACGAGCGACTCCCAGCGCGCCCCCGAGGAAACCATCTGCCGCTTCATCACGACTCCATCATGCTGCGCACGTTCCTCGCCCTGGGCTTCGCGCCGGTCGGCAGCGAGGTGCTGCTCCAAGTCCCTTAGACGGTCGCCAGCCGAGACGGGTCTACCGTTCCGGCGCACGCCGCGGGACTCGTTTCGCTGCTGGTGGAACTGGTTGCGGGTGACACCCGAGACGTCGAAGATGCGCGCATGAGGCTGCTGGTGCTGGGCGGAACCCGCTTCGTCGGCCGGGCGGTGATCCAGGAGGCGCTCGCCCGGGGCTGGGACGTCACCGCCGTGCACCGGGGGGTCACGGGTGCGGTGCCGGACGCGGTGGCCGGGCTGCGGGCCGACCGGACCGTGTCCGGGGAGCTGGGCCGCGCGCTCGGCGAGCAGACCTGGGACGTGGCGGTGGACACGTGGGCCGGGTCCCCACGGGTGGCCACCGAGGCTGCAGGGCTGCTGGCCGGGCGGGTCGGGGCTTACGGCTACGTGTCCAGCGGGTCGGTCTACGTCTGGGGCAGCCACGTCGACGAGACCTCCGCGGTGGTGGACGGCGATCCGCAGGTCGAGGACGGGGCCTACCCCGCGCTCAAGCGCGGCGCCGAGCTCGGGGTGCTCGCGGCGTTCCCGGGTGCGCTGCTGGCCCGGGCCGGGCTGATCCTGGGTCCGTACGAGGACATCGGCCGGTTGCCCTGGTGGCTGCAGCGCATCGCCCGCGGCGGGGCGGTGGTCGCACCCGGGCGGCCGAACCGCCCCCTGCAGTACGTCGACGTGCGCGACCTGGCCGGGTGGCTGCTGACCGGGCTGGAAGGTGGCCTGAGCGGGCCGATCGACGTGATCAGCCGGTCTGGGCACGCCACCACCGAGCAGCTCCTGCAGGCCTGCCGAGCCGCCACCGGCGCGCAGGGCGAGCTGGTCTGGGTCAGCGAACAGGAGCTGGGCGCGGCGGGGATCGAGCCGTGGACCCACCTGCCCTGCTGGGTACCCGAGCACGGCGAGTTCGCCGGCTTCCTCGAGGTCGACACCACCAGGGCGGCCGTCACCGGTCTGCGCTGCCGCCCGATCGCCGACACGGTCGCCGACACCTGGACCTGGTTGCAGCGAGGCGGCCTACCGCGGCAACGAAGCGACCGCGACGTCCATGGCCTGCCCGCCGAGCTCGAGCAGCAACTGCTGTCCCGTTGAAGATTGGCCCATAGTGACGGTGCTCGACAAGATCCATTGGCGGTCCACGGGAGCGGGCCCGGCGGTCGTGGTGCCCCAGCTCAACGTCGACTGGACGCAGGTCGACCTGGCGGCGCTCGAGGCGCGCTTCACGGTCGTCGTGGTCTCGCCGCGCGGGTTCGGGCCGAGCCAGCGTCCCGGCGTGTACTCCGGAGCCGGGTTCCTCGCCGACGTGGCACGGGTGCTCGACCACCTCGGCGTGCTGGAGTACGCCGCGTTCGGCTACTCCATGAGCGGTGTTATGGCGGCCCGGCTGGCGGTCGGCAACCCGCGGGTGCGGGCCGTAGCCTACGGCGGTTTCCCGCTGACGGCCAACCTACGCGCGATGGGTGAGCGGGCGCGCCTCAGGCACGCTGCCGCCCGGGCGGACGCGGCGGCGTGGGCCGAGGTGACGACGATGTACGACCCTGCGGCGGCGGTGGCGTTCTGGGACGACGTCGCCTCCCTGCCGCGCGCTGCCCTGGTCGACCTGGCCTGCCCGATCAGGTGCTGGTGGGGTGCCGAGGACCGCGTGCTCGCATCCCTGACGGACCCGGGCGAGCTGGCCGCCGACTTGTCCGAGCGCGGCATTCCCTACGACGTCCTGCCCGGTCTCGACCACGACGCCGCACTCGATCGGCTCGACCTGGTGCTGCCGCAGCTCGCCGACTGGCTGGTGTCACACCTCGCCGACCACACTGATGGCCACTGACGGGTCCGACCGCAGTGGATGACGGCCTGACGGATCATCAGCACCAGGAGGACGATCTTGTCCGGTGGCCGATCCTCAACTGGAGCGGCAACGGCTTCGTCGGCATGGGCTTGCCGGCGAGCACCATCCGGCCGGGGTTGCGTGCTCCGTCGTCGGGCGGTGGGTCGATGTCCGAGTTGGAGGGCGAGGCGGACGACGAGCCCGGCGATGAGTGCTTAGGGCTCGGCCCTGACCCCGGCGATCGTGGTGCCCGAGGCGGCGGTGGCGAAGACGACGACGGCCGGGATCCGCTCGTCCGGCTGTGCGAGTGCTGCCTGCAGTGAGGACGCGAGCGTGCCGAGCAGTGCGAGCCCCGCTACAGCGGGGATGACCCCGGCGGGGGCCAGCACCACCAGTGCACCGAACGCCGCCGAGGCGATCCCGATCACGCCGGCGAGCGTGACCGATGGGACGGTGACCTCCACCCGCGGCATGAGCGTCGCGGGGTCCATCGCAGCCCCAGAGGTTGCGGCGTGGACCCCCACGACGATCGCGGCGGTGAGGAACGCGAGAGGTGCTGCCCAGCGGGGCAGGAACCGCATCGCTCGACCGGCTCCAGGCGGCGGCGCTGAACAGGGACAAGATCTTCGCCCCCCTGATGGACGCGGTGCAGCACTGCTCGCTCGGGCAGATCTCGCAGGCGTTCTTCACCGTCGGGGGCCAGTACCGTCGCAACGTCTGACCCCCGACGGTCAGGGCAGCATCGCCACCGCGTCCTCGGGGTGGAAGCAGTCGGCGCTGACGTGCCCGCCCGTGCAGCTGCGCAGGTCGACCTCCGGCACCCGCGCGGCGAACGGGGCAGCCTGGGTGGAGGTGGGCACCCGGTCGTCGTCGGACGCCGAGTAGAGCACCATCCGCAGCCCGCTGTAGTCCGACACCGGTCGCAGCGACGGGTCCACTGCTGTTACCTCGGCGGGGGTCATCGCGGCGTCGATGGGGCGGGCGAAGCGGGTATGGGCCTGGGTGAGGTCGGTGATCGGGGAGACTCCGAGCCAGCCGACCACACCGGGGACGGTGCCGTCGGAGGCGAGGTCGAGGCCGGCCACCCCGCCCATCGACACCGACACCACGACGACCGGCCCGACCGGGTACCGCTGCGCCGCAGCCCGGTACAGCGCGCGGTAGTCGTCCTGCGACGCGGCACTGCCCCACGCGTTGCCCTCAGCCACCGCGGCGGCGACCACCCACCCGCGGGCCAGCAGTGCCGCGGCGAAGTCGGCCCCCGAGCCGCTGACGGGGTCGTCCTCGTCGGCCCCGTAGCCGTGCACCCACAGTGCCACCGGCCGCGCCGCCGCCGACGAGGGCCCGGCGCGCACGGCTGCAGGCCCACCGGGAAGGTCGAACCGGTCGGTGACGACGCCGCCGGGCAGCGCCACCGCAGCGGGGTTCGCCGAGCGCAGCGCGGCGACCACTCCTACGGCGACGAGCAAAGCCACGAGGAGCAGGGCGGTACGGCGGGTCACCCCACCATGGTGCACCCGCCCAGGGCCGGGCCGGGCAGGCGAGCACGGCTCAGCCGACGAGGACCGTCTCCGGCGCTCGGAACATGGTGGCGCCGCCCGTCGCGAAGTTGGCGACGTCGGCACCGGCCGCGGCCATCTCCGGCGAGGCCAACCCCGCCACATCGACTCCGCCGACTAAAAACCCAGGGTCGCCACCAGGTAGTACGGCGGCTCGCCACCACCCGTGGCCTGGACCTTGCCGATGGTGAAGCGGACCAGCCCGGGCACCTTCCTGGCCGGTTCTGCGTGGGTGCGCTCGTAGTACTTGTCGAAGGCGGCCGGGTCGGTGGGGTGGCCGTGGCACACGTAGACCTGGTGCAGGGGTGCTCTTCAGTGTTCGTGGGATCGGCGTTGGTGGGATCGGTGCTTGCGAGGCGGACGGCGCACCGCGGGTCCGTCCGCACCGCGTCGTCCGGCCCCCCTGAGCCTCACCTCCGCCAGGGCCGTGGTCAACCCGCGCGGCGCCGCGGCCGGGCGGGGAGCGCGTCCGGGCCCTGGGGGCACGCCGAGGTGCAGCAGCCGGCTCACCCGGTCGGGGCCGTGGTCGCAGGTTGAGCGAGCCCTGGAGTAGCGAATGTTGCTGACCCGAGCAGTCGAGGTGATCTTGTGGGAGGAGGTGCTGCCGCCGGAGGTGCTGCGGCTGCCGGACGAGCTCGCTCGGGTTAATGCGCTGCTGGACGACCCGGCGTTCTTCGTTCCGTTCGTGCCGTCTTCGACCTGCACGTGGGGCGTCCGTCGACGCCGATGGGGACCCACGTTGTGACGCGGCTGCAGTTGCGCCGTGCACTCCGGCTCTCCGACCTCGGTGAGGCCCAGCCACCGATCTAAGGTCAGCCCTCCGCAACAGGCAGCGATCGCATCAACCCCTCTACGTCGAGGATCGCGTTCACCAACCGACACCCCTTCGGTACGCAGCCGGCAAGGGCAGCATCGACCTGAGCGCCGGAGACATCACCGTCGTCGAGCAGGTCACCGCCTCCGAGGTCGCCCCGTCCGCGGCCGCCGGCTTCACACCGCTGGCAGCGAGTTGCGGGACGTCGGACGCCGCCGCGAGCTACGCCAGCGAGTCGTCGTAGGCAGCGGTCAAGGCACCACCCGCATCGCCGGTGTTGACGACTCCCGTCGGCTCGATGAGCAGCGCGTGGACTTCCCCATCCGCGGTCGGGCGGTGCTCGACACCTCGCGGTACGACGAACAACTGGCCGGCGCTGAGCCCCACGTCGCCGTCGCGCAGCTGAATGGTCAGCTCACCACTAACAACGATGAACAGCTCATCGGTGGCGTCGTGGGTGTGCCAGACGAACTCACCCTTTACCTTCACGACCTTGATCTCGTAGTCGTTGAGTTGAGCCACCACCTTCGGCGACCAGTGCTCCGAGAACAACGACAGCTTCTCGGTGATGTCCACCGCCTCGTTAGCCATGTCCCGAGCCCCGCATGAAGCAACTGCCCTGACGAGCCCGCTCCGCCGGCACACGACCCGGTTCAGGATCGTCAACCGGGGCCGACATCGCAGTCAGGTGTCGGGGAAGGTGGCGTGGTCAGCGCCAAGTTGCGTTGTCCAAGACCAAGCCGGGGTGAGGTGTGCGGTGCGCCCCGGAGGGGCGACGACCTGCACGGGTTGGGCGGCGCCCGGAAGCGTGACCTGGTAGCCGTCCGGCGTCTGGTCGCGGGCGGGCTCGGGGATGGTGGTCCCGGTGCTGAGTAGCCAGCCCGCGGTCTGTGCGAGGGAGAGCTGCACCGATTGCGGGTGCTCGCCGCGAGCGACCCCTGCAAGCGACAGCAGCGCGGCCGCGGCGGCGAGGTAGCCGGTGGCGTGGTCGAGCACCTGCGCCGGCAGGGTGCCCGGCGCCTGCGGCGTGCCCTCGAGCGCGGCGATGCCGGTGGGGCACTGCACGAGCGAGTCGAACCCACGTCGCGTCCTCCACGGTCCTACCGGTCCCCACGCGGACAGGGTCACGACGGTCAGGTGCGGGTGGTGCGCTGCGAGCGCCTGGAGGTCTAGTCCGAACCGCGCCAGCGCTCCGGGCCGGTAGCTTTGGACGAGCACGTCCGCCTGTGTCAGCAGCTGCTGCAGGCGGGCGCTTCCCTCGGCCGTGCGGAAGTCGAGATCGGCGCTGCGCTTGCCCGGCAAGGTGTCGAGGGCCTGGGCAAGGATCTCCGGCATCTCGGGGCTATCCAGACGCAGCACGTCAGCGCCCCAGGCCGCCAGCGTGCGGGTGGCCACCGGGCCGGCGATGACGCGGGTCAGGTCCAGTACGCGTACGCCTGCCGCACCGCGGCCACCAGGCAGGGACCGGGGCGGGCCCGGCTGGGCCTGCCGAAGCGCCAGCGGCAGCGACGCCACGGCTCGTCCCTGCGGGTGCGCCCGCCACTGCTCCGGGGTGCGCACGGCGAAGCCGAGCGCACCCGCTGCGGCCAGCGCGTCCTCCAGGTCCTCCCCGCGCCACCCCAGGACCGCCTCCGCGACAGCCGGCGGCTGTTGCTGCACGCCGAGCACGCGCAGCGCCCGCTCCCGGTGCCAGGGGTAGTTGGCGTGCAGGCGCAGCCACCCGTCGCAGGTTTGCCAGAACCGCGACAGCGGAGCGAACAGGTCTTGCGGGGGCGTCCCGCCGATCCGCGCATAGCGCTCGCTGCGGGCCGCGAAGGCGACGTGCTCGGCGTCGACGAACACCTGCGCCGGCTGCTGTCCGGACCGGGTCGCGTCCAGGACGGCAGCGGCGAGCGTCGAGGCGCTGACCGCGGCGAGCATGGCCGGCAGCGCCGGCAACCGCGAAGGCAACCGGCCCGTCGACCCGCCCGTCAGCGTCACCAGGTCCAAGAGGCGGAGCTCGCCGCCCAGCGCCGACCAGCAGCCCTCGAGCAAGGTCTCAGCGGCCATGCTCAGACGGTAGGACAAGGCCGTCGGCGGGCGCGGACCGCATACGCAGAGCTATGGCCCTGGCCGTGAACGGTTGCCGGGCTCGTAGGTGGCCTCATCCTGACAGCGCTGTGGGCCGGTACCGGCCGCGCGCGGAGATCGAAGACGACGCCGTCGTGCTGTAGACGATCATCTTCGGGCACGGGTCGGGCGGTCCGGCGTGGCCTGAACGATCAAGGGTGCACCGATCCCCCTGGATAACATCCAAAGTGGGTTATCCATTTCACTGCCGGGTCACGAGTAAGATCATGATGTGCCGTCGGGTGGTCTGCACTATCCAGGGTCGTGCGCGGAGCTGAGGGCGTGG
>JAABUP010005397.1_pt1 | contig 19465 bp, 27 predicted proteins | sample 5559201 | NCBI WGS metagenome assembly JAABUP01 (sample SAMN10711887, study PRJNA513373) | rock metagenome | isolation source: Antarctica rocks | place: Antarctica
CGACCAGTTCGGGTGACAAACCGTATCTGCTCATGTCAAATACGCTATTCTTGCATGTCGTAAGATATCGCACGCACAAAGGAGGCAGGTGACGAGCTTCTTGACAGTGCTCTCAGCTGATGCCAGACGCTGCCGCTGCTGACGAAGTCAAGTCGCAGCTTTGGTCAACGTTGTGAGGCTGGTCAATGTTGTCAGGCTGGTCAACGTTTGAAACTACGTTACGTTTCTGTCACGCATAGTTTAGATTTACGCTATGCGTTTACTACATTGGAAAGTGACGTTTCTGAATCCCGAGACCTGATGAACGTGAGTTTGATAAACGTTGAACATTTATATTGCGCATACACATGTAAATTACACTTGCATACACGTATGTATTGCACCTGCATAGACAGCTGTTTTCACTACAGCACATCATTTTTACAGCTTTGTGTGTGTCACAGAGAATCATTGTTAACATTGAAAACATTTGGGTCTTACACAAGATGTTTTTAGCAATGGCTGCTATTGCATCTCAGTGCTCGAACATATTTGCGGCTGGTATTTGTGTGGTTTGCTTTGGTGGTATGCTGTACTTGTGATGAGTCACTTGCACAAGTAGCAGTTAACATGTTTACACCCCAGGGTAACAGCATGACAGATCTCAACTAAATCCATGTACAGACTTCTAGTCACCTTGTGCAAATCTGGTTGCTTTGAGTACGAATTCGATCACAACACTGCAAAAGGCAGCTGTGAGCGTCTCTGTTTGGCTTCTCTCTCCTTGACTCGCTGATTGGCTGCAGCAATATACTCTGCAACGGGAGGCAGTTGACCTGGCTCAACAACCTTCCTGACGATCTGCAGCACAAAGCTCAATGTGTCTACACTGACCGCTGTTCAAAATGCTTCTATCTAACCATCAGCAGTTGGCAATGGTCGCCCTCAGTGACAACTAAGCGCAAACAAAACAAATTGCCTTTCATTGAACTGGAGCCACTTACATATGGTCCATACGAGCTTGGATCCTGACCAGGTTGTATGGCAATTTGCTTTACATGCAATCAGGGTGCCACTGCTTGTCATTAGTTGAAGTCAAGAAGCGGGGGGGGAGGGATACAGTACCATGAGAGAGACATACACCAGTGTAGAGAAGCTTTGGGAGCTTCTTTACACTGATGTACACAATGTGTGGAGGTTCCAGCTTTGGGAGCTGGAATGGACGCAGCAATACAGTCGCAACAACAGCATCACACAGAGGCTTGCAAGTGCCTACTTTGGATGCCCATCGACGCTCAGCCTGTTCACTGAGATCCTTGAGGTCCCTGCCAGCCATGCCAGCAGAGGCAGCCGCAACACTTGCCAGCTCCTGGTCAGACAAGTGCTTGGCGTACTGATGCAGGATTTGAGCTCTGCAGATCTCATCTGGCAACCCAAACTGGACTGAAGTATTGAACCTGCAAGGGACAAGTCTTGCTGACTGCCAGGCTGATTGCACAGTCGCTGAATGACTTGGCCTATTCCAGTCTTGATGATAAAGGATGGCAGCTCTTGGCAGCTGTAGCGTAAACCAATAGCGTTGGGGTTCTGGAAAAGCGCGCTTGAAGTCACACAACTAGCCAAACAGAAGTTGCTGGTAGGTTTGCAGACAGACAGGGGCCTCACAGTTGAGCACTGGCTTGGCCACTGCAAAGCTGAGGGTCAAATTGCATCGACTACAATGCTGAACAGCTCACGCAAGCCGCAGCCCGATAAGAGAGTAACGACAAACAGTGGTCAAGATGAGGAGGGAGGAGAAGAAGTGACCTGCTGAGCAAGGCAGGGTCAAGGTCCTCCTTCCTATTGGTGGCAGCAATGACCACACTACGCTTGTTGGTCTCAAACCCATCCAAATGCCGCAGCAGAACTCCCAACAGGCGGCGCGTGGCTTCATGCATTTCAGAGTTCCTGTAAAGGGCAGTGCAATTGTGACCGACAGAACAACCAATAAAGGGTTGACGAAACACTGACGAAACACTCAGGAAAAACAGGCTGAACTTGTGAAGCTTTAGAGCTGCGTGAGAGACTGCTGCCGACCACGCTGGCTGTTGCTGTGTCTCAACTTATATAGAACATGTGGCACAGCAGGCATATGGCTGCCCTGCGCTGCATTGCTTGCCAGTGAGGCTGCATCGCTGTTGGTCTGGCAGCTGTCCCAATGTGGTAGCATCTGACACATGGTGGGAACAGCCAGCAGCGTCATCATCAGCTGCTGGTCACTACCCCAAGACATATTGCACAACAAGCTTCAAGGCAATACAGAGGACACCAAAAAAGGGATGAGAAATGGAGTATCCCTTAAAACTTCTTTCTTTGATGAGAACCTAAGAATCTCCATCAAACTCGAAAAAAAACATGAAACATACAATACAACATTTCCGAGGAACACCGAAATGAATACCAAAAAGAGAGTAGTCTTTGTATCCCTTCAAAGAAGAAGATCTACCTGTAAGAGAAGAGTTGACTGCATATAGCACAACACTCTTCAAGGCAGTTCAGGGGGCACAGAACTATTTATACCTTGACGTGGCCAGGGAATCAACCTCATCCAGAAAGATGATGCAGCCTGGCAGCGTCTCTGCTGCCTTGAAGACCTCTGACAGCAGCCGCTCGCTCTCGCCATACCACTTGGAGGCGACTGCCTCGAGGGGGACGTAGACAAGGGGTACAGAAGCCTGACTGGCAATCACTCTGCAAGGTGACATCAGCACGAGTCTCTGACCTGTTGACAAGATGGGGCAAGGGTGCGGGTAGTGGGTACAATGGCAGGGCAAGGCTTGGATCATCAAGTGTGCGTTACTGTCAGTGTCACACAGACAAGTTGTGGCTGTGAGGTGTGGTACAACTGAGTGGTGCTGCTGATTGAAATCCTGGATACTATTTTGCCCTCCATGCAGGGGGGCAGAATTAAGGAGGCCCTTGCCCCTTGCAATGCATAAAGTCAATATAGCTACACCACATTGTCATTGCGCCCAGCAGAGCATGCCTGACCAAAACACACAAGCATCAAAACATGTTCAGCGAGCCTCTGTGCAGAACACGCGAGAGCTTTGGGGCGACACATGACCGCAAATCGCAAAGCAAGAAAGGCATGCTGCTGGAGAAGCTTTGCAGTGTTGGGGAAGGGCACAGACCTTGCGCTGGTGGTTTTGCCTGTGCCTGGCGGACCCTCAAACAGCACAGCTCGGGGTTTGTTGTTTGCAAAATGGCGGCGAGTGCCTTTGGCAATGGTCTCATACACCTCTGGGTGCAGCAGGGCCAGCAGCATGGTGTCCTCTATTTGCTGCTTCTGATCAGCATACCCTGGAAGCAGCAAGGTTGGCAGATCAATCCGGAAACTGGTTGTGACGTCATGCAGGTGCAGCTGATTTGGCTGAGTTGTTACCAAGAGGATCAATCTGACAGCCACCTCTGAGAGCCGCATGACTGTGTGCATCAGCATCGGTGCTGGTAGTGCTGCTGACAGTGGGCATGTGGGGGGGAGGGGGGGGGGGGGGTTGTTGGCCTACTAACCAGCACACACCAGTCTGCGGCTGCCTTACAGGCAAGCCCATCAACTCAGCATCAGGTTGCGATTAGCATGGCTGCAAACTAGGGTGCAGCATGCATGTTGTTGCTGAAGGCATATCATGTTGACCAGCAAGATGGTTTTAGGGTCATTCTCTTGGTGACACAGCAGCTATCGACTGGAATATGTTGCTAGGTAGATGTCACAGACATTCTAGCCACTAGAATCGATATGTCATTGCCAGCAACGCTACGTGCTGACAAGTAGCGTCTCTGATGACAACAAGACGGTTCTAGTGGCTAGAATAACGATCACCTATCAACATACTCCAGTCAATAGCTGCCATGTTATCAAGACAATGACTCTACCACCATCTTGCTGGTCGACATGATATGCGTTCAGCAACAACATCTATGCTGCATGCCTGCCAGTACGCCGACCATCAGTAGCCTCATTATCATAGGAGTGCACCACCCTCCCGACAGATCAGCAGCAAGTAAACAGATAGTCCTGATTGCTGCCCACTGGCAATCATCAAGCATGGAAGGTATGTAGTACCCCACCTGCTAGTATACCCCAATCTATGGCTGCCTTGTTGCCAGGGGGGTACACCATGGTCCCCAGGCTCTGCAGCTTCCGTGCGGCCTGGTCAGCCTCCCAGCTACCATACTCAAACTTCTCCTCTTGTGATTCGTGACTTTGCCCTTGCAGGGGCTGACGCCGCTGTTGGCCAGGGATGAGCCTTGGCCTATGCAGTTCAGCAGGGAAGCCTTGGGGATCTTGTGGCTGCTCACCTGTCCTTCTGTTACCATAATTTGGGCTGTCCGGTGTTTCACCTGCATGCAGTGCTGCCTGTGTGGCACATGTGTACCTTTTGCAAGTTAGCTTTAAAGGATGAGGATATACACCCACTGTTCTACTACTGGACTGGAGTTGGTGCCAATAGCTGCCTCATCTGGAGTGTTGCAGGTGAAGGGAGGAACACACTGCATAGGTGCATGCGCCATCAGAGCATATGCAGCAATGCTGGCCTAATTAGGTTATTCCCCATAGATATGATGGTTGATGCTTACAGAAGGTATATCTCACACTAGGCACACTGCTGCATTGGTGACATATGCAAATCTTCCTTGCAGCCATTGATTCAAGCTTCTGCTGCCATCTGGGTTATGCTTTTGCTCTCAGCAAGTCAAGAGATAGCAGGCATAGCGTGACTCAACAATCCAATGAGTCTTTAGGCAACAGCAACAGCGCTGTTTCCAAGCAGGCAACGCATCGCTGCAGTTCGACTTTGATGATCTCACCTGGCCTGTCATGCATGTGTTCCCACTCTGCCCCCACTTCCGCCCATGCCTCCCGTATCTCTGAAAAGGCATCCCTCACCTCTTCCATATGATGCACAAAGCCAAGTATGCCAGCTCCCAGTTCATCCCCAAACAGATCGCGCATCACCTGAGGAGCAGGCAACACCCCAACAGGATTATACTCAGGAAGGTAAGGCTGGTGGGCCAAGGTGACATATTCTTGTTCTGCCAAGTCTGTAGTCAACCTATGGCTTTACATTGATGTCCTGATGGAAACAGAAAGCAAGATTGCTCACAATTGGGCAGTTGTACAGCGTCGAGTCTGCCAAAGCTTTGAGATGAACCATGCTGGTCAACAGAAGGCCAGGCTGCGACTTGATGCATGCACCAGGCGGCAAAGGGGATGTTCTGGTGAAGCAAGAAAGCACTCTGCAGATAGCTGTGCGACGCAACACATATAATGCTGACATGCTTTGCATACCACTGCATAGTAGCATAGTTGAACTAGCCATTGAAAATTGCCGTGCAGCAACATAGCAAGCAGTCCTTGGTGATAAGCAGGGCATATTGGAGCGTGACAAGGGCTCACCGGAGGAGGAGGAGCAGGAGCAGGAGCAGCATCAGCAGCAAGAGTTGTGACTTTGTTAGCGGCCCTCAGTGCAGCTGAAAAGACAGAAAGCTCGTCATCGGTCAAAGCACCTTGCTTTAGGAACTTCACAGATGGTCGCGCGCTTTCTTGCTGCGGTATGCGCATCTGGATGGTCAGTTTGCTTGCGATAGACACGCCTGCTACAGCAGGTGTTTTAAGGTTGAGTTTGGCCATGTTGAAGGTCACAAGCTCCTCTGCCCCTTGGACTTCAGACTGCAGAACACATTCAGCACAGTCTGCTGACAATGACCGATGAAGAACTGCAAAAGGCAATGTACAGACGGTGATTGGTCTCTGCAGGAGTGACAGTGCAGCAGGATGACGGCTATGCACAAGCAGCTCTGCCATCATTTGCAGAATAGGAGGTCTGCAATTGTGTATGCTAAGACAGGTGCTCACCTGTACACTTAATGTGCCGTTGTCTGCGGTCACACGCTTCAACTGCCTGAGAATTTCACTCTTCACAGCAGCAACTTGTGCACCCACACGGATGGGAAAAATTATGGATATTTGTCCAGAGCTCATGCGGAGGGTTGGAGCTTCTGCCCTGTACAACAATGGAAATGTGCATGATCTATAGAAACAGGTGAAGATAGATGAAATACATCGCAGCAGGCTTCACCCCCAAAACAGTTGATTGGTTTAATGCAAGCTGTGGACTCCCAACTTCATTCGTTTCTACGCAGAGCAGGAACTGCTTACACCAGTTGCCAGAAAGACACAGCAAACTTGACCGGATGCATAACGCAAGTAGGTCATGAAATGCCTACTTATGAAATGCAACTGGTGATTCAGCCTCCTCCCTATGGAGATCTTCATCAACAGCCAACCAGGTATTGCTCACAGCGTCGCTTGTGGCTTCCCAGGCATTCTACACATACTGGCAAGCAACAGTCAGACTTGGACACCTGCAGACAGCTCAGCGCACACGACAAGGATTGCGCAGAAAGCCAGACCTGCTGTTTGGGTTCACACTGCGATATAAAAGGCTGTGCAGCACAGAACGCTGCTGTTGCAGCAGCCATGGCCATCCATGGCCAGGTGATAGCTGCCTGGTCCTGTAAAAAGCAGACACGCATAAAGTCAGGCCAACTTTGAGCAACCCATGGCTGTAAATCTAATCAACACTATACCTGTTGAGTGTTGCTGCCACCTGCACAGGCAGCAGCTCGGAACCAACGCCCTGCAGTCAACTCACAGTGTGAATTGCAATGCAAGCGGCGTAGCAAGAGCACACGCGACATTGACATGTACCTGTCTGTACCTCATCGTGCAGCTGAGTAAGTTCTCTGACACGAGGTTTGACGCAGCATCGACGCAACGCAGCACTTCCACTGCGCATGATCAGCTTTGTTGTGCTGACAGCTGACGAACGGGGAGATCAGCAAACCCGTGCTTCAAGTGAATACTTGAAGCGGATCAAACGACTCCGATGGCGTCTTCACACAACAGACCTGCTGGAGTGCTTGCACGGCTGCTGCAGCGATCACAGGTGGGATACATGTACATTCCGTGCTGACGCATAAGTCACATAAGTCATCCATCTCTCCAGCAGCTTCTTGCCTGGCCATTCTTTGGCTGATCATGCCATGCAAACCGACAGTTTATGCCTAAAGTTGAGACCCATATTTTGCCAATTGATGTTCACTTACACTGATCCCTTCACCTCATCAAGCTTGCTCGATAGTGCAAGTGCGAGCAGCTGTCCTCAAATTCATAACTAACATAAGGCACCGACTGCACACTTGGCTCCGGTATGTTGACACATACTCCAGAGCAGCCTTGTTTCCCGAGACATCGGATCTGCATGTCCCCGAAGATGCACTGGTTTGCAAGGCCTGGTGAAATGCCTGGAGAGGCATTGTCTGCTGGCATGACTTTCATCAGATGTCAGGACTGCTCTCAAAAATTGGCATCCAGGTTGATAACAAAACATGAAGGTCCAAAGTTGCTCATATTGCAGCCACTCTGCGTCTCTTACAAGGTTGGCATTGCATTTCATGACTTCAGGTCACAGTGACAAAGCCAAGGATTTGTACACACCGACACCACATAAATTGTCTGGCACGCTCCAGAGACTGCCCAGTCACCCATCAGTTCAAGGGTGCACAGTATACTATTGCATTCACACGCCAGCATGGGCTGTATTTCACTCATCAACCGATGCAACATCAGCTTTGCTCATCAACCAGCTGTTCATATCTCTGCTTAATAAAAGTTTTTCACTGTATATATTGCTCGCTACCAGAGGCAAGCAAAGCTTGTGCTATCAGTCAGCACTCTCACGGACACCCTCCTCCTGTAGGAAATGCATTGCAGCTTGTCAAGTGCCATGGTGTTGAGAAATGTGCATGCTGATTGCAATCATGCAAGTTAAGCAGGCCTTACCTGTCGAGTGTGAACATTGGGGGATTTGTCCTCAGACACAGCATACTGACTCTCAGAAAATGCAGATGCTGTCTTGCCACTTTCACGCATCTCTTCTGCAGCCTTGGCTAATGCTTCCTTTCTGGCCTCAGCCCTGCAGTACCGTCATACATTGTGCAATACCCTTGAAGACAAAACAATCATCACAGTGCAGCCTGGAAAAGAGGTTTGGCAGACACCTACGCTGCTTTGGCCTTGTCCGCATCCCTAGCAAATGCAGGGGCAGCCAGCAGCGCTGGAAAGGTCACCAGCATGAGCCCGGCAGACCTGCAAGGCCGCACCCCAACTTTACAACGTATGCCTGGTATGATCCTCACAGTCGAGACCAAGGGCTCACCTCCTGTCCGATGTTTGAGTTCGAAAGCCTGCTTGCACAATGCACCTAGCTTGACGTGCGGGTCTGCATGCTTGACGAGCGGATACTGACGGTTGCAACGCAGAATTCGCGATGCATGCCTGCATGCTGACAAGCGGAGTAAGCTTGGGCGACAAAGCGGAAATGGCTTTTATCGTGATCTAGTGGGGGTTTGAGCAATGTATGAATCCGGAAGGCTTGTTTTGCAGCCTGATAGGTCTAATGTTGCTCGAGAATAATGTAGTCAACGTGTTCGGAAGTCTTAATAGGATAAACTTCAGGAGACCAACAGGTGTTGTCTTGCATTTCAACACACGATAAGCAATGGACCTATTTTGAACTGAATTGAAGATGTGGATGTAAAACTGATGTAAAACTTCTCTCTCTCTGGAGGACAAGACGAGCATATTTGCTTGCTTGACTTAGCTGAAGTTGTGCCATACTTCTGTCTAACTGGAATAGCTATTTATGTCTTTAGTGCTGCTTTCTTTTCTCTATCAGATATTCGCAGAGGGGCATCGCTCTTGGTCTTAAACCTGCCTCGGCCATCAGCTGCCGTATCTACTTTCTTCTTTACTATCTGGACTACATCCTCATCCTCAAGATTATGTGATAACCCACACCTGCAGGGTTTGCTTGCAGGCTTTCATTCATGGCAAGCATGTGCGCTCCAGCAATACATCCTCTGTTTGGCGCCTCTGTGCTAAGACAGCATCCACAACAATTGAAAGCAAATCACTCAGCTTAATCACAGGCTTGGCATGCACCACTAAGTTTGGGACAAACTTGCTCACCTCTGAGGATAGTGTTTTGAGCTTGTGCCCCACACTAGTGCATAGTTGAGTTGTGCTACCATGCTGTTGTGGATCTGCCGGCATAGATGCTCCAGCAATGTGCCTCCTCTATCACTAGACAGAATGACTGGATCACCAAAGTCTGGCTTTGCACCAACCTTCTTGGTGTACACCCGAACCTGCAGCAGAAGGCGATGGGTCTGTCAAACTGCAGCTTTTCAAGCACATGAAAAGAGTGTTAACGTTATCTGACTCAGCACTTCTGACAAAGAATACGGCAATCAGCCTGTGACGAGGAACTTCACAGTCTGTGGGAGCCATACCAGAGCCATCATCTCCCACATCTTGACTAGCAAGCCATCTAGGTTCAGATTCTGATAGCAAGATATGGGGATAGAGTTGGGTCGCCTGCACAGAAAACACTCTCATGGTACAAACCCTGTCACATAGGGCGCGACATCAACTGTGGTGCTGAACAGGCTGCGGCAGCAAAAGAGCGAGAGAGAGAGAGAGAGAGCTTTCAGTGCTTGAGTCAGCCAACAAGTCTGATCACTTATAGAAGAAGACAAAGCCAATGAGAGCCACACAAAACTTGTGCGACGCAAAAGCTGAAACACCCGACAGCTACTGGAGATGCCTTGTAATGCTTGCATATACATGACCTGTTTGATAAATGCTTGCAGACAATATACAGCAGCACACAACAACCAGAGACTCAAGCTGAACATGCTCACCTTGCAATTTCATCTACCTCTTCCATACTGCAGACATCAATCTTGTTATACACATACAAGCATTTCACGTACCGTCTGTTACCCTGCATGGCAAAGGTGAGATTGCATCTGAGATGCTGGGTGGCATGATGCATCAGTGCCACAGTGCTGATGGTAGTAGCCTGTGAGAGGAGTGTATACCTCAATGACATCAATCAGGTCATCTACAGTACTGTCTTCTTTCAGCAGAATGTCAGCGTTGTGACACTTGTACTCCTGCACATGGCAACGTCAGCTTGCTTGAATGCTAACATTAGCTGCATGGCAGAAAACAAAAACTGTGTGCAAACATTAGCTGCATGGCAGAAAAGAAAGACTGTGTGCAAACATTGGACAATCAGAGGTCCAGCTTGCAAGAGTCTCAGGCTGTAACTCAAAATCTTCCTGCTGAAAGATGAGCCAGGCACCAAAAGGCTGCGTGCATTAATGCAGTATTCACCTGCAGTATCCTCTGACACATTTTCTCATCCAGGTGTGTCAGCGGGACAACAGCATTGAATGAAATGCCGCCAGTCTTCTTTTTCTTGAAGTATATGTTGGGTGGCGTCCTGTTCAAGCGAATGCCCACTGACTCTAGCTCTCTGGTCAGGATGTCTCTGTGGAAGTCAGGCTTGGACGCGTCCAAGACCATCAGTAACAAGTCAGCACTTTTGCACACTGCAATGACCTGCCGACCCCTTCCTGCAAAACAAACAAAAACGATCTCTCCCTGGTGACAATGCTGTCATCTCAACGCTGACTGCACGCAAAGATGGCAGCTCATGCAAAGTGCTAATGACCATGTGGCTGCAGCTTGTTTGCTTGCTGTGTTGCAGTTTGAGAATGGTAAGATCACCACCATGTCAATAGCCAGCATTGAATGCAACACTGCACATAGCAGGATTAGACTGGCAGCTGACAATGTTGTCTAGTGGCAGGGGCACTGCATAGTGGAGAGCATGCTCAGAGTTGAGATATGTGTTTCTGGTAGCAAAAGCTACAGTCGCATGTGCTGTCACTATATATGTGCGCCTGAGCCAGAAGCTGGCAGCCACAGCAGAGGAGGAAACATTGTACCTTTGCCCTGTGCAGCGCCCTCAATGATTCCGGGCAAATCCAGCAGCTGTATCTTTGCATCATTGTAGTGGATGACCCCAGGGATGCAGGTCAAGGTTGTGAACTCATATGCTGCAACTTCAGACTGTGTGCCTGTCAGCTGTGTCAAAATGGTACTCTTTCCCACACTGGGAAAACCTGTGCAGAAGAAAACAACCCTCTGAAGCTGTGGCTTTCAGAGCACGGGGCAGAGCACTGCAGGTTTGAGCCTACGGTCTGAAGAAGTACATGTGGCAAGAGCACAATCTTTTGGCAAAAGGGCATGGTGAAGAGCTGCTTATGGCATGGAGTACAGCATGCTGCAATATTGAGCACATCATGCAACATAGCAAAGTCTCACCAATGAGAGCTACGCGCCCATCACCATACTTTTGCACTTCAAATCCTTCCCCGCCACCTTTGCCATCCTGCAGTTGGTATCCTTAGCCTGTCGCAGACGTGCTTGCTGACAGCAAGTATAGGCATGATGTGTTACCAGATTGGCAGAGCGCAGAAGTCATAGATGCAAGCCTTGCAAATATTGCATATCTCATGTACAAAGTACTGACCTTTGATGGTGCCTGCAACTCTGTGCGCAGCTTAGCTAGCTTTGCTTTGAGTTGGCCCAAATGATACTCAGTAGCCTACAGCATGATTGCTTGGACTCAGTTGGCCGCACTGCAGTAGTTCAGGGTTGCTGAGCACAGCAGAATGGCACGCACCTTGTTTGTCTGAGTCCGATTCATCTCGAACTCGATGTCTGCAATTCTGCAGGTGCATGAGTACGTTGCATTCATCGTCGTGTCAGCACAGAGACAGCAGGCAAGCAGAGACACTGAACTGCAAACTTTCTATGCCACCCAGTCTACAGCACTTACTTTTCAAGGATACCCATCTTGGCAGGGTTGGACTATTCAACTAGTGTCCAGTGGCGATCCCTGATTGCCGGGATGCTTTGGCCGTGACAACGACAGTCGCTGTGCTGATCAGACCAACACACCTAAAGTAGATAAGTCAGCAGGTCTTATGCAAACATTTTATTGCAGCTCCCTGTATGGGCCGAACGTTGTAGTTGCGGACACTGTGATTGAAAGGGGTCCGCGCAAGGGCTTCACCATCGAATGCAGAGCTGCAGATCGGTCACCGTGTCGACGATTGAAAAAACCCTCGTTCGTCTCCCAGGATCCTGCAAGACGAACGAAAAGGCATATTTGCTTTTTCTTCGACGCAAGCGCTCGGTCTGAACATGCCGCATGTTGCATCAGCAGCCTGCTCTTTTGCTGAATAGGTGCACAATGACGCGTGTATGTTGCGAAAACTTCTCTTGCCGAACACACCCTGCAACTGTAGAAGACTTAGGTCAAACTGGACCGTCCGCACAGAAACGCGGATCTTGTTGACACCCGAGTCAACAGCATCCCGTTCTTGCAGGCTTCTGCTAAATATCGCTATTTACGCTGATCAGCGTCTCGTCCGAAACACCTACATAGCTGATTGAACTGATCAGCCAGCTTGGGTTTGGCGCAAGAGGGCCCCTTGCCCGATGGACGTCCTTGAGGCGGTGAAAATTGTCCAGGACGACAGCTTCCAAGACAAATTCAGGAAGGCGGTCGCCTGTGTCAGCCGCACCATCGATCTGTACGGGTGAGCATCATTCTGAACCTTTTTGCACCTACCCATGATAGTCAGACAACCAAGCAATACATGCGTCTCTTGCTGCAGACACAAGCATTCAGTGTGCATGTGATATCAGTAGTTCCTTTTATGGTGATGATGCATGCATTTATCTGCAGAGCCTCTGGAGTGGCTTTCAGTTTCAATGGGGGCAAGGATAGCACAGTGCTATTGCACATCATCCGTGCAGCCATCATACTGCCTCTCCCAGAAAGAACTGCTGACCTGCAGAACAGTGCTCATGGTAATCAGGGTGCCCAGCTTGGCCTTGCAGGAGTGACTATATTAAATGTCATATGCATACTTTCTTGAGGGCTTTGCTGCAGGCTTGAAGGGGATGTGCAGCTTTGTGTTTGAGCGGGAAGATGACTTTACAGAGATTCTTGCTTTCACAAATGACATGAGCCGGCAGTACAATCTGAATGTGCACACGCTGCACGCTGACTTTAGAAGCGGTGTTGAGGGGCTGCTAGAGACAACACAGCTCAAGGCTATCATTCTGGGCACAAGGAGGTACTTTGTTGCTGCATGTGAAACTTTCACTGCACTGCCACTTGCTCTATTCAGCAATCAAGATGTGAAGCAACGATTGACTGATGTATGTGAACCACCGCTCATCCATCACACATTCACTTTGCGCATGATGACAGCTCAAAAATTGCCCAACATGTGTAGATGCTGCACCAAATAGCCACCTCCTGTTCAGCATGCGCGTGTCTTTCTGCAAAATGACTGATAGTTACTGTGTGCAGAGGTGATCCTAATGCATTTGGTCAGGAAATATACTGCCCAAGCAGTGCAGACTGGCCGCTCTTCATGCGAGTCAATCCCATTCTGGATTGGAGCTATGCTGATGTGTGGACATTCTTAAGAGCTACCAAAGTTCCATACTGTTCCCTATATGACGAAGGTTACACATCCATTGGAGCTGTCAACAACACTGTTCCCAACAGGTCTGTACATCTACGCTGCTGGCATGAATCTTCTTGACATGAACTGCTGCTATGATGTCAACGGTTTGATCAGCACAGTGTACAAGCTGTTGCCAGGACTGTACCTTTTTCAATTGCATGCCTAATGAGCACTTAGTGCAGCTGCATGCGTGCGTCTTCCTATTCTGTTGCTGTGTAAGAATGCCAGTAAGTAGCTGCAGCAATTTTTGAGCCGCCACAATCTGCATGCTGGTAGGCAGATTTAAAATCAGTTGTATTTCAGGAAGATCGAACAGAGCTATAGGTTGCTACGTTTCGGCATGAACAAAGCAGCTTGGCTGCTGCATGCATGCATGCATGCATGCATGCTAGCACAGAACTGCATGACGCAAGCAGGTCGCTCAGCACAAAGATTTGTGATGTGACCTCAGATCTGGTATTGGCATCACTTAACATGTGTTGCGTCTTGCTCTTGCCCCGCGCACACGCCAGACAGCCACTGCATGCACCAAGAGACCCAAACATGCCAGCTGGCCATAACGTCATCTCAGATGACAACGCTCATGCTAACAATATCCTGACTTGGTGTGCAGTCTGCTAAGAAAAGAAGATGGCAGCTTTGCTCCGGCCTACATGCTAGCAGACAGCCGCATGGAGCGAGCAGGGCGCACCAGCAAGCAGAGTAGAGAGCTACCTGTCTCGCATTCCTTCACCAGGACTGCTGCCATTGTTGTTGTGGGAGATGAAATCCTGGCAGCAAAGGTTCAGGACACCAACACACCTTTCCTGTGTGGTGAGCTACGTGCCATAGGTTGGCGAGTTTGTAAGGTGATCCTGCTGGCAAATTTCTGGTAGAGCAGACTGTGCATTGCCTGTCCTGCAACTGTCATTTCTCAAAGATGACGCTTATGTAGTTGAGAATGGCGATACTAGTGATGATTGTTATGTGTATGTGCAAGCATCGTTGTGAACACTGTTTGGCAATTCTCAGGACCTGGTCATAGCCAAAGCATTGGAGGTCCCTTGAATGCACAGCTTGCTTCATTCCACATCACGCGTGTTCTTATTGCCATGAGTCAGCTGCACATCAACCATGCAAGCAGGTGTGTCTTTTGTACCAACATCATGATGGTCACATTTCAGTCTGACCTGCAGCCAAGCATCAAATTTAATATATACGCAGGTTGTGATTGTCTCTGATGAAACTGCGTCCATTAGTGCAGAGGTGCGAGCCGCATCAGATGCATACGAGATTGTCATTACCGCGGGGGGAGTGGGACCCACCAGGGATGATGTCACCCTAGCTGGCGTTGCTGAGGCTTTAGGAAAGCCCCTTGTCAGGTGAACGCACATCTGCATGGACTGCATTCAGTGATCCATTGGGCCTGTTCTGGCGCCGCACTTGCCTCAAATGGTTTGAGTCGGTGTGCAGTCATTGCTGTATCCTGTGCACAAGTTATACAACAATTGATGACGCAAGCAAGACTGTGACTCAGCATAGTACTGATTCCTATCAGGTCTGTATTGGCCTGGATTGTGCCGTGGCTTAGGCTATGCTACACGCACTGTCATATCTGCTTCACGCTGGCATGGCAGCTGCCATGGCATTGACATGGTCTCTGCATGAACATGAGGCTCTTGTGGGATACTTGAATGTGTGCATGAGGTGTTTGCAATGCAGCATGACTATTGCATGGCATGGCACAGGGATGCAGGCCTGGAGAGCAGGTTACGTGCATACTTTGGTGACAACATCACAGCTGCCCATCTCAAGATGGCCGAAGCACCACAAGGTCAGTCATAGTCCCAAATCCACCATCTGTCTGTTAGTGGAAAGCTGCATGGTTGGCGCTCACAGTGCTGTGACCTGTCCATCTTTGCACGGCATGACCTTCTGTTTGTGATCCTGCTAGTGGTATTGTCGGTCACATGGTCTGTGATTCAGCATAACTGCTTTCATTCTTCATTCTGTGGTCTGAAACAGCATTGCATGAGACAGCTCATGTACATTGCTCACACTTCCCGTTTATTGTCTCATGACACCCCTGCTGAGTCCCATTGATGGATTGATTGACTGACTGACTGGTTGATTGACTGATTGATTGATTGATTGATTGATTGATTGATTGATTGATTGATTGATTGATTGATTGATTGATTGATTGATTGATTGATTGTTATGCACATTCAGTGCCCCTTCCTAGCAAAAGCTGCAGGCCTGACCAGCAGCATACAGGCAAGAAAGAGTCGTGCTGATATGAATTGCATGTGATGACAGGAGCATGCAGCATCATTGATTACTTGAGGGATGATGGCACCCAGTCGCCTTTCCCTCTCATCAGATGTGGGAACATCTTTGTGCTGCCTGGGGTACCTGGCTTGCTGCAGGCCAAATGGAAGGTACCTTTCAGCCAGCTCTTAAAGCACACTTTGCAGAGGCTACAGGCAACATAGGTCCACCCAAGCTTGGGCAAAATGCACTCAATCTCCCAAATACACCCACAAGCCCAGTGACAGTCATGGCAGTGAAGAGTGCTGTGCTCGAAACAAGCTCTGACTGCATTACCCATTTGCCTGCAGCAAGTGCTGCATGCTTCTGTCTGCTGAGGGTGAGATGCTCGTTTGGGTTGTTGTGCGTGAGAAGCTGCCAGGCAACTGAGCCACACCCAGGGTATGATTCATGTACTGCTGACTCCGGTCAGCAGGAGGGTTTCTTGGGTCTCCCAAAAATTCCATGCCATTCTTTCGGGTGGAACGCTCTTTTTTCTTCCCCTAGATTTGTACAAAATATCCACAGTGGCTTGTACCAGGTTGGCACATCTGTATCTCCTTTGCAGGCTTGACACAGATCTGGACGTCTCTGGTGTCTGATGCAATGGCACCTCTATGAGAAGCTTTAGCAGACTTGTCGTCCTGATTCTTGGCAACTAGTTCATTGCAGCCAGATGTGGTGGCTACTTGTGGGTTGTATGTCCAATCGCCTGTGATACTGTATCCAACTGGGTTGTAAATGTCAGCAGATGATGTTGTGTCTTGTGAGCATGGTCGTACAAGTGTGTGACGACACCGCCTGTGCAAAAAGGCACAAGACAGCCAGAAGCATAAGCTGATTTTGAAAGTCAGTTTGGCTCAGACAAACGTACAACCATGACGCCTGTGCAGGTTGCAAAGGAGCAGTTGCTACTGGAAGGCGAATTGAAGCCATTCCATTCAGTTGTGCTGAGGCTGCCTGTGACTGATGAGACTCACATAGCACCAGCCCTAGACAGAGTAGCAGAAGTGCTTGGCAACCAAGTCTCTACTGGCTCCTATCCTGTGAGCCCTTGCAGCACACCTTGTCAGTGCTCACCAGTCTTGCTCTGTTGTCTTTGCAAAAACATGCAGCTCCCAAGCCGGTGAGGATGTCATGACATTATGATGTTGGATGCTAGCTCATTCAGCCACAGCTGTCTGGTACAGGAACGTTGGGGTGATTTGCACAGCCACGGATGTCTATGCAATTGTCCAGGTGCAGTGCATCTGATCACTTTTTGACCCCTGGTGTGACATGCAGATGACAAGACAGAAAGATGGAACAGGCATCCTTCTATCGTTGGAGAGCAAAGACTTGAAGCAGCTGCAGTCAGCACAGCAGCTGTTGGTTGACACTTTGCCAAAGGATGTGCAGGCGACAAGCATAGAATATGACGCACCAAGCTTTGGGCGTGGAACAACCCCAAGATCATCCTTGGATCTTGCATTTGAGCAAAAGTCATAGTCCACTGCTCTGTATGCGGAAGGCTTGGTGACCATACAAAAGGAGCTCACAAGCTCTTGACAGATGCTCTTTGCCAAAGAGGGCATGGTGGCCTGATTGATGATAGTTTGATGTGCTAACAGCTGCCTTTATTTTTTTGCAGCCTGCATGACCCATCCTATTCGTAGTAATGCACCTGTATGTACCTGTTGATGTGTTTACCCAGCTGTATATGCACAGTGTCCAGCACAAGCTTTTCCACATGCGTACGCATAACTTGACTTCCCTGCCACCCTTGTCAGAGGTTGCTATGCACTAGATTGCTACCAAATAGACAGCCAGTCCAGAACTCTCTAATCAATCATTATAATGAAGATATTAATGTATGAATTTGGGACTGATGCAATACTCAGTCTGCTTGCAAGGTTGACATTCTGTAGTTTGTCGACCGGGAAACGGTGTGCAACAGAGTTCCAAAACACATTATGTTTTCTGAGTCATCAGATACAGACTTGCTCAGGCGAGTTCGAGGAAGAAGAGCGCAACCAGAAGTTGCCAAAGCAGCCGGTGTCAATGTCCGTGGCTCTTCGCAGTCCGTCTGTCTTCGGATTGCGTTCGAGTGTCACTTCGGTGTCATCTCTCGCAATCGGTTGGAACACCATCAGCCTACGAACAACAAGTCGAGTTGTCGCGCCCTTTGCTAGTGCAGACAGTCTCAGCAGCATCGACATCGGTGCCGTCCATAACAAGTCGTGCCAACTTCGTTGCGCGTTTACGGTCAGTACCTGTGCCTCTGCACGGTTTTCGTGCTGTCCCGTCATGAAGCTTGGTATGAGACGGTCAAAACAAACTTTCCACATTTGAATGTTTCTGGTGCATCCATCGAGCGATGCTTAAACAGCGCCTGTTGTTTCCAGTGGGTCGCGCCCTGCATATGACTGCTCGTAAGACACTGCTATTCTAGGCGTGTCGGCTTATACTGTGATTGTGAGCATTGCACCATGCCCAAGACCGGGTACAACCGTCCATGAATTGCGGCCAGAAGCGCGGGCTGCGTCGACGTTTTGTGCAATCTTTGTGCAGCATCTGTTCTTGTTGCTGAAACGCTTGCGCCATGCTACATGCTCAGGTTGAGAAGATGGTCAACATAAGATTGGCTGTGCTGGTGTTGAGTGTGCTGCTTGTGAGTGTGACCTCGAGACAGCTGCAGGACACTGATGCTGACAGTGCTTTGGAGCACCAAAGGATCCTGGCAGAACTTGAGGAGGTCCACCAACTCCGAGAAAGGATGTTGCAACAGGGTATCACCCTATCTGACATAGACTGCTTTGCACCTATGCTGTAAAGCTCATGTGTGCATGTATGTTCAGATACATATTATGCAGCACTGCAGCACTGCAGCTATAGCAGTCACTCGTGCACAGCTTGCCCGCTTTGACAATAGCAGTGTTGATCCCAAACCTATCTAATCTTGCCTTTGCACGCATACATTGCATTTAGCCTTGACTGCATCATCTGGATCATGCGCGCCTTATCTGCAGCTGCCACCTATATCACCAGCTCTGGCGCTCCTGCACCCGCCCCAGGAGGCACCCAAGGCAATTCTAGTCCCCCAGCGTCTGTCGGTGATGTCAATGGTGGTACTTCTTCTGGCGTTAATGAAGGATCAACAGCTAGTGGAGCAAAGGGATGAGCGATCTGCAGATGACTGATCATTTAGATGGGTTTGAGGTTCACTGGTGCATGTGTCCTTTGGAGCTGATCCCGTCAGGTTCAAACTGGAGCACTCAGCACACCTGTCCTGATTGCTTCGTGCTAAACATACTGTCACAGAAGCTTTCATTGCATGGAATCTGCTTGAGCTACTTTGGCTGATTGGAGTTCTGCTGATTGTCCTCATGTGTTTTGGCTTTCAAAGTTGAAAGGACATGCTGTTGCAGAATTCTGTAACTGTTTACTATTTGTTGCTACTTTTTGGCACCGCAGACGCCTTGTTTCTGCTTTTTTATCATCATGCCTTGTATGTTCCAGCATGTGCATACAAAGAGTATGGATTCTTATACCCTGCTAGCAAGCAGGCTCACAGAGTTTGCTGATCAGATTGTTCGTGCTGCAATCGTCACTAAATAATAATAATAATAATAATTAAAACGCTTTCCAGCTCATGATGAGCTAGGTACGTGCAGGACAAGTCTTGTCTCTCCAGAGCAGCCTGTCTTGT
>JAABUP010005398.1_pt1 | contig 19463 bp, 30 predicted proteins | sample 5559201 | NCBI WGS metagenome assembly JAABUP01 (sample SAMN10711887, study PRJNA513373) | rock metagenome | isolation source: Antarctica rocks | place: Antarctica
CCTAGACGCATTCCTTGACGGCGAACAAATCAACGAGCCCTTCGAGCTGTGGTCATAGCCACGACGAAGCTCTCTCGACCTATCCGCGACGCCCGGGCGCCGAGGGGATATCCGATAGCCCATCGGTATCTGGTCATGGCGTGGAGCTTGGGTGAGCGGCCACGGCCGTTGCCGGTAGCCGGAGGATTCTTCGGGCTGGCCCATTCAGGGAGGTGCGCGATGACGGCGCTATTTGTTGGCTACGCCCGCGTTTCGACCGACCAGCAAGACCTGACCGCCCAGCGCGACGGTCTTGCAGAGTTGGGGGTGAGCCCGGACCGGGTCTATGTCGATCACGGCCTGACCGGGACCAACCGTGAACGGCCCGGGCTGCGTGGGGCGCTGGCCGCCTGTCGGGAGGGCGACACGTTGGTCGTGACCAAGCTGGACCGTCTTGCCCGGTCGCTGCCCGACGCGCGGGCGATCGCCGACGAGCTCACCGTGCGGCAGGTCCGGCTGAACCTTGGAGGGTCGGTGTATGACCCGACCGACGCGGTCGGCCGGTTGCTGTTCAACGTGCTGGCGATGGTCGCCGAGTTCGAATCGGACCTCATCCGGCTGCCGACGCGGGAGGGCATGAAGGTCGCCAGGGCCAGCGGGCATCTGCGGGGAAAACAGCCCACGCCGAACCGGCGGCAAGAAGCGCACCTGGTGTCGCTGCTGGAGTCCGGGGAGTACACCACGGCCGACCTCGCGGACCTGTTCGGCGTCGCCCGCTCGACCGTGTACCGGGCCGTCGACCGTGAACGCGCCAGGTCACCGCAGACGACGCTGAAGGGCTGACCTGGAGGGCGCGGCATCCCGTACGGCACACCCCAGCCGAAGCCGCCCGAACGGCCTCATCACGAGGCAGTTGCATGCCGACTGATGCCTGCGGCGATGACCGGCGCGCCGGGTCGCGCGACGCGCCGCGCCTCGCGCAGCGCCTGAAGGCGATCTTCACGTTCCGGCAGGTGATATAGGGGGCCGAGCATCAGGACGGCGTCCTGGCTGTCGTCCGCCTGCGACAGGTAACGAGCATCGCCCACGGCGGAGCAGACATTGGAAAGCCTCGCGGCCACGGCGACGTGCTCTTCGATCGGGTCAATTAGGTGGACGGAGTACCCGCGCTCCGCCAGCCACTGTGCGTGGACTCCGGTGCCGCCACCTATGTCGAGCACCGTCGCCGGTGGCAGCGGAAGGAAGCGCGTGAGCAGCTCCTGTGTGCGCACACGCTCGAGAACGCCGTGCGCACGGAGCCGCAACCGCTCGTCTTCGCGAAAGCCGTCGACGTAGTAAGCGCGCACCTCGGGATCCATCGCCTCAGTGTGCCGATCGTGAGGCGATCACGCGCCGCACAATTTGCAGCGGCGCGCCGTCCTCGCAGGGCGCGCGCCGACATTAGGCGCAGGCGCGGACGCCGTTCCGCAAGCCGAACGATCAGCGGCGCCCCCGCCGGCCAGGCTGACTGATGCAATCTTGTTCCGCAAGGGTGGTTTTGCGGGACATGAACGAGTGGACGCTGGCGCCCGTCAGGGTCGCTCGGCCTGCGAGACCAGCGCAGCCCTGAGCCGCGCGCGACATGCACGATGACACGGTCGAGGAATGATCTCGCGTCTCGATTGGACGTTCACGGCCCGCGGTAGTCATAGCAGCGATACCGCGAAAACCCTTTGTGGCGGCTGCCGCTATTGGCTAGCCTGGCGTCGAGCATCAAGGAGAGGAGGCAGCGCGTGACCTTCGTTCATTCTCGGCTGCCGTCCGCTTCGTCGCTCCCGTGAGGCAGTGACCGGTAGCTCCCAGTTGAGGAGCGCCATGCCCGACGTCACGATCCGCCCTCTGTCCGGGCCCGATGACCTGTCTACGTTCAACCAGCTCCACTACGTTCTCGACGGAGAGTACGCCGACGACCTCGAGCACCAGCGCCGACGACCCGAGTGGATGTGGCTGGCCCTGCTCGACGACCGGCTCGTGGCACGAGCCGCCTGGTGGGGCCCGGCCGGAGCAGCAACGCCACGGCTGCTGGACGTCCTCGACGTCGACCCCGTTGCCCCCGACCGTCACCAAGTCGCGGTCGACCTGGTCCGCACCGCCCTGGCGGGGATGGGCCTAACCGGATCACTCCCCGAGTACGGCCGGTACCTGCCCGCGGACTGGCACGACGACCCCGAGCAGACCAGGGCGGTCACTGACCGCACCACCGTGATCGAGCGGCTCGGCGGCCAGCTGCTGGTTGAGCGACTTCGACTCCAGTGGGGACCAGACGCCAACCCACCGCCAGACCGGCGCCGGCTCACGTTCCGTCCGCCGACGGACCGCGGCGAGCTGCTCGACCTCCTCACCCAGGTCCTCGAAGGCACCCTCGACGAGCACAGCCGCGACGAGCTGCGCACCAAGTCACCGCGCGATGTCGCCACCGATCAGCTCGACGAGGAGTTCCCCAGCTACCGCGGCCCCCGCGACTGGTGGGCGATTGGCTGCCTGCCCCACGGCGAGGCGGTCGGGTTCGTCATCCCGACTCGCAACGACTACAGCTGGATCATCGCCTACATCGGCGTGCTCCCCGATCACCGCGGCCACCGATACATCGACGACTTGCTCGACTACGGCACCCGGGTCCTGACAGGCGCCGGCGCCCAGACCGTCAAGGCCTCCACCGACCGCGGGAACACCCCAATGGCCGCAGCCTTTCACCGTCGTGGCTACCCCACTGCCGGAGAAGAGATCAACTACAGTTTTCCCCGCAGCTCGTAGTGCCCAGCCACGCTCTCCCGCTCAGCCATCGTGTTCCGGGCGGTGAGGCCTCCAGTCAGGCGAGGCCGAGAAACACCACAAGGGAGCGGGACAGGGCCAGCATGTCGGTGTCGGAGACGGCTCCGATGCGCTCGCCAAGCTTGGATCGGGGCATCGTCGTGAGCTTGTCGACCATGAGGCTGCTGGGCTGGTCCAGGCCGATATCGGCCCCGGGGCTCAACGGGATGCGCAGCAGGGGAATCTCGGTGGGATCCGTGGTGATCGGGCAGATGGTGATCGAGTCGGTGGCGTCGAAGCGGTCATCCTGGACCACGAGCACTGGCCGCGGCTTGCTGGCGTAGTGCTTGCCCCCGGCCGCAGTCCACAGCTCGCCCCGTCTCACTCTTCGTCGCTGTCGTCACCGAGCCATGAGATGGCGTCGACGAAGGCCTGGTCCTCGGTTGCATGGGGGCTGGCGGCGGCCAGTTCCGACTGGCGGTGGGCCTCGGCGGCGAATCCCGGGGCACGCACGTCGGGAACCCAGATCTGCACGGGCCGTAGCCCCTGGCGCCGTAGGCGTGCCCGGTGATCTGCTACTCGCTGGCGCACGGTCGGAGTCTCCTGGTCAGGCACGCCCACTATGTTACATGTAACTGGGCGCGAAGTCGACAGCGCAGCGGGTAGGTGTTCCGCAGCGGGATCCCTCATCAGGAACGCCGTGCGTGGTTACCAGAGCGGCCGATGGTTGCTGGTTGCTAATGATCGACGGCCTTGGAATGCTTCGTGCATGTCTTGCCTGACGGTGACGTCCGCTGAGGAGGTCATCGATGAGCCCGCCCGGGCTCAGTTCGAGGTGTTCCTCGACGAGCACCGCGCTCAGCTCAATGGCTGCTTGGACGGGCTGACCGAAGGGCAGGTGCGCCGCTCGTTGGTGCCCTCGCGGACCACGTTGTTGGGTCTGGTGAAGCACGCCACCTTCGTTGAGAAGGTCTGGTTCGACGAAGCCGTCACCGGCCGCTCACGTGCTGAGATCGCCATCCCTGCGACGCCAGACGAGTCCTTCATCATCGATGACGGCGACACCATCGCCACCGTGCAGCGAAGCCACCGCGAGGCATGCGAATCATCACGACGCGCGACGTCATCGCTCGGGCTGGACGACACGGTTCACGGCAACCGCCGCGGGCCGCTACCGCTGCGCTGGGTGTACCTGCACGTGCTGCGCGAGCTTGCACAGCACTGCGGGCACGCAGACATCCTGCGCGAGCAACTGATCAACGAGTAGCGCGCGAGGCGTCCGGTCATGCCGCGATCGGTGCTAACGCCGATGCCTCGTAAGTGGGTCGCTCTAGGAGAGCGCCGCACAGGGAGATCGGGGTAGACACAGCGCATGACGCGATTGTCCTGGCCGGGTCGCGAAGAGGTCGTGCGCACGGCGCTGGTGGAGAGCGAGGGTGCTCGTCGTCGTGGTCGTCGCGATCGCCGATAGCGTCGCTGACACGCTCGGCTGTGGTAGCCAGAGCCGGCCAGCCCACCATCACGTGAACGCCGCCGCCGCCATCTCCGTGCCGATCGTGCCCATCCTGGTGGGGATCGGCGTGGGCCTTCTCGTCGTGCGCACGATGATGCGCAACCCGGAGGGTCGATTCGCACCCCCTATCCTCGGGGGGCTTCCCCGCGGTCAGCGACGTCTGGCCGGGCGCAACGTCCGGCGTGCAACGCCCAGCGATGATCCAACGATGGCGGCGGTCGAACGCGAGACCGCGGCCAGAGCGATCAGCCAGGCGCGCTACCTCGCGGCCGCGACCGGGCCAGACTGGACTGAGCAGCTCGACTGACCCCTAATCGCGGCCGGGGTCGGTGTCGCAAGACGAACGATGACTGGGACGCCGCCGACGAGGTCGACCAAGCCCGTAGCGTCGTCAGATAGGGATCGGTAAATGGGCGAGGCTGGTAACTGTGTGGACCGCCGGGCGGATGGCGACGGGATAGGGGCCGACGATCATGGGTCCCCCCGGCCGTCAGCGTCGGCCGTTGTGATTGCCTGTTGGCCATGAGCGAACCGGACGATCGAACTGCGGGGGGTCCCACGGTCACGCTCTACTGGCGACCGGGCTGCGTGTTCTGCATGCGGCTGCGTCTACTTCTGCGCTGGCATCGCCTGCGAGTGCACCAGGTCAATATCTGGAAGGACCCGGACGCGGCAGCGTTCGTGCGCTCGGTGGCTGAGGGCAACGAGACGGTGCCCACCGTGGTGATCGACGGCAGAGCGGTGGTCAATCCGCCGCCGGCGCAGGTGGTGGCCGCTATACGCCGGCGGTGAGGGGTGTCCTCGTCGGTCCGCGACCGTGGACGTCGCTCAAGGGGCTGCCTCGTATGATGTATAGGCGGATGATCGTGGCGTTACTGTGGGCGTGCCCTCGGGGCCGCGACGACGACCTCGCTGACAAGTCCCCAACGGTGTACATGTGAATGGTGTTGGATCTGCCAGTCGTGGCCCAACACGGCGGCCACGGTGATCGGACGGCATCCTCCCACCAGTTGCGGCGCGACGTGCCACAGCCCAGTCCAGGTTCGGGAAAGGGCCCGTTCGAGTAGCCCGTCTCCGTGGGTAAGGCTGGCCAGACACAGCCGGCCGCCGGGTGCAAGGACCCGGCGCAGATCGGCCAGGACGTCCCGTGCATAGTCTGCGTCGAGCAGGTCAAGCACGAATGTAGACAGCACACGGTCCGCGGACTCGTCATCGGCAGGTAGGGGCAGCGACCCATCGACGAGCACGGCGTCGGCGCGGTCCGCCCAGGCGGTGAGGCGTCCGGTAGTCAAAGCGATCATCGCCGGGCTGAGATCGACGCCGAGGTAGTTGACGCTCGCAGGCATCGCTCGCAGGAGGCGCTCCGCCAGCCGGCCGGTGCCGCAACCGAACTCGAAGATCCTCTGGTCGGCGCCCAGGGCCGCGTTAGCCACGAGCCGGTCCGTGCTCGCGTCCTCGTAGAAGGCTTGCCAGTCCTGAACGCGCCCGATCCTGTCGTAGACCCGACGGGCCTGGTTCAGCGTGAGGGCCATAGCGACGCCCCTCCTCCTCGGGTGGCTTTGGCGATTCGCTGCGAATGCTGAACCGCAGGATCGACTGGCCTCTGTGGTGACACGCCCAGTGTGCCCATCCGTTGCCACGTCGGCCGCTCGCTCGGCCGATCGGTGACCCCTCGGATACTCAGCGAACCCGCCGGCGCCACGCGCTCACCCCATCGCGCGACAGTCGACCCCGGCCAGCACCGAATGCACCACCGAGGCTGACCCGCGTGCGCCGCAAGCGGAACGCTGAGCGGGCGCTGTCGAGGTGTCGGACGTGGCGGCCGCGGTCAGCGCGGGGAGATTCCCGTAAGACCCGCCCGATGAAATTCTCGATGAGGGTCGGCTAACCGCTACAGTGATCCGGTGGCCAGGATGCGGGTGGGGTACGCCCGCTGCTCGACTGACGCCCAGGATCTCACCGCCCAGCGCGACGCGCTGGAGGCGCTGGGTGTTAAGCCGCAGCGGATATACGTCGACCACGGCCTGACGGGGACCAGCCGGGCCCGGCCCGGCCTGCGCGAAGCGCTGGCCGCATGCCGGCGAGGCGACACCCTGGTGGTCACCAAGCTCGATCGGCTCGCCCGCTCGCTGCCCGACGCCCGCGACATCGTCGACGAACTCACCGAACGCGGGGTGAAATTGAACCTCGGCGGCTCGGTGCACGACCCGACCGATCCGGTCGGCCGGCTGCTGTTCAACGTGCTGGCGCTGGTCGCTGAATTCCAATCCGACCTGATCCGGATGCGCACGAAGGAGGGCATGAAGGTCGCCAAGGCCAAAGGCCGGCTGCGCGGCAAACAGCCCAAGCTCAAGCCCGCGCAAGAGGCGCACCTGGCGAAGCTGTACGAGGCCGGCGAACACACCACCGTCGAGCTCGCCGAGCTGTTCGGGGTCGCCCGCTCCACCGTCTACCGCACCATCCAGCGAGCCAAGGCGGCAGCCGCCCGGCCGACGAAGAAGCCTCGGGCTCGGGTGCGTAAGGCGTGAGCAGCCACGTCTTCGTCGACGAGACGAAGCGCTCCGGCTACGTCTTGGCCGCGGTGACCGTCCCCGATCCGGTGGCGACGCGCAAGCTCGTTCGTGGGCTGGTCTTGCCCGGTCAGCGGCGGATCCACCTGAAGCGCGAGCAGCCGCGCGACGGCGGCCCATCGTCTCGGCGTTGGTGACCGCGCCGGTCGACGTGACGGTCTGTGACGCCGCCCGGCGGTATCTAACCGAGCCGGCAGCTCGCGCCGGCTGCCTCGCGGCCCTCGTGGAGGACCTGGTCACCGCCGGCGGCGGTATCCGTCTTGTCATCGAGCAGGACGACTCGCTGGTGTGCTCCGACCGCCATGAGCTCTACCGACTCGTCCGCAGGCCGAGTTGCGCGACGCGATCGACTACCACCACCAACGGGCGTCCGAACAGTTCTGCTAGCGCTGCCCGACATCGCGTCGGTTTTGCCGCCCAACGCCAGGACCATGGCCGAGGCGTCAAGCACGCAGTCGCTCACCGCCGATCGGCCGCGAGGTCCATCTGGATGGACTCGCGAGTCGCCCCGGGGGTGTTGTGGCTTTCCAGGGCGGCCTCCAGCATCACCATCGTCTCCTTGGCGGTGGGATGGCCTGCGAAATCAACTATCCAGTCACGCATGTAGGACTGGATGGACCGGCCGTCAGCACGGGCCCGCTTGCGGATCACCTCGTATGCGTCCTCGGGAATCTCCGTATCTGGATCGTCGCCATAGCCCAACTATGGCGCTACAGCGCACCGAATCCGCCCGCCCTAAATGCGAAGGGAGGGTGCGATTTGATCAGGGGGTGGGCACGCCGATTGCCGGCTGGGGCCCGAAACGATTGTCGCCGGGTGTGCCCTTCGTGACGAAGAACACCAGCACGGCGATCCAGCCGATGATAGGGATGAACCCAAGCCAGGACCACCAGCCGTTGCGGTCGGTGTCATGCAACCGGCGCACTGTGACGCTGATGCCAGGAAGGAGTAAGGCGACATCAGCCACGAGTACCAGCACTAACCACGCCAGGCTGTGCGCAGCGGAGGGAAGCGCTAATGTCACAATGTCGGGGGCCAACAGCGCGACGGTACTAAACAACTGCCACCACCAAAACTCCGACCGGATGGCCCGGCCCTTGAAGGCGGCATACTTCGACCAACAGGTTTTGATCGCCTCGCCAAGCTTCATCTTTATCCCCCCGAATGTTGGTTGGCTTCTCGATGCCACCGCAAGCACCCCAACTCATCAGCCCGGCTCCGCACTGGGCGGGGATCAGGCCGTTGGATCGGAGCGCGAGAATAGCGCCTCTTGTGGCAATTTCGGCGGAACCACCATTTTGCGTGATCGGAGCTACACCTGGCAATGGCCGAGCGGCCACCCCACCACCGCGTCGGTCACCGGCTGACCGATCGCGCCGAGCGCGTCAGGTTCGCACGGCGACGGCGTCAATGTGCACGGCGACCGAGCTGCCCACCATCCCCTTCTTGCCGGTGACCCCAAAGGGGTTTCGGTCCAAGTCCGCGCTGGCGTGGAAGTGAGTGACCGCGCCGTCGACGGAAACCTCGCTGACCCGAACCGCGGCTGCGTTGGTGGTGCCATGCGCGGTGAGCGAGCCGTCGACGGCCCAGCCGCTGCCCTCCGGGCGCATGGTCGTGGCGGTGAAGACGATTTCGGGGTACGCGACGGCGTCGAGCAGGGCCGGGGAGGTGACGTCGCGGTCGCGCTTGTCGTTGCCCGAGGCGTAGCTGGTGGCGTCGATGGTCGCCCGAATGGTCGAGCGAGCGGGGTCGTCGGCGATCTGCACCTCCCCGTCTTTCAGCCGGAAAGTCCCCTTCACGGTGAGCAACCCGAACATGGCTTTCACGTTGGCGTGGACGGTGCTGCGCTCGGGGTCGATGCGGTAGATGCCCGCAGGCAAACTGCCGGGGGTTGAGCTCGGAGTGGTCATGTCTGGGGCTCCTCAATCACTTGATGGTCAGGACCTTGCCTGGACGTCGATATCTGGGTGGACGGGGTAGCCCTCGAAGGCACGCCAACACACGAAACTCACAGCGATCACCCAAGTAGTGCAGAGCAGTCAAGCACAGACTGCGGCCGTGCCTTCCAGCCCAGTCGCCCTGCGCCGACGTGACGGATCGCCGCCGCGGGTCCTGATCGTCGATGACGAAACGACGCTGTCAGAGCTGCTGTCGATGGCTTTGCGGTTCGAAGGGGGGGAGGTCCGGACCGCCGGCACCGGGCTCGGCGCTGTCCGCACGGCCCGCGAGCTGCGACCTGACGCCGTCGTGCTCGACTGGATGTTGCCCGACATGGACGGCCTGGAGGTGCTGGGGCGCATCCGCTCCGAGAACCCGCACGTCCCAGTGCTGTTTCTGACGGCGCGCGACGCGGTGGAAGATCGGGTCGCTGGAATCACCGCCGGCGGCGACGACTACGTCACGAAGCCGTTCAGCCTCGAAGAGGTTATCGCCAGGGTTCGCGGGTTGATGCGCCGAGCCGGCACCGCCGCCCCGGTCAGGCCGGTCTCTCGGCTGCAGGTGGGCGACCTGATCCTCGATGAGGACAGCCACGAGGTAAGACGTGGGGAGTCCGAGTTCTCGCTGACCGCGACCGAATTCGAGTTGCTGCGCTTTTTGATGCGCAACGAGAGACGGGTCCTGAGCAAGAGCCAGATTCTGGACCGGGTGTGGCACTACGACTTCGGTGGGTCGGGCAACGTCGTCGAGCTCTACGTCAGTTACCTGCGGAAAAAGATCGACGCCGGCCGCGCGCCCATGATCCACACCGTGCGGTGGGTCGGGTACCTGTTGAAACCCGCGACGTGAGCACCGAAGCCCACCGGCCGCGCGCGCGTGGGCGGCGCCTTACCCTGCGCACCCAAGTACTCCTGCTGTTGGTGGGCCTCCTGGCCGCCATCAGCGTCGCCGTCGGCGTGGCGACCTCGCCTTTCGGCACTTCCTGGTCGGACGCCTGGATGCCCAGTTGCTGCAGGCCGGGGATCGAACGGCCGGCACCCTGGGCTTCGGAGGCGGCGGACCTGATGGGCCGCCGCCACGTCCCGGTGGCGGCCCCGGCAATCAATCTGACCCGGTACGCGCGCTCAGTGGTCAGGGGCCCGGCACCCTGATCGCCCAGCAGCGCGGGGGCACCCTGCTGGCGTATGTCAGCGCCGACACGGGGAAGATCACCCAAATCGGCCCGGCGTCGCTCGGGGCTTTGACGAGCCTGCCGGTGGACGGTCGCACGCATGCCGTGCGCGTCGACGCCAAGGGCTACCGCGCTCTCGCGACGCGAGCGCCCGACGGTGACGTGTACATCACGGGCCTGCCCACAGCGAGCGTCGATGCGACCCTGGTCAGCCTCACCGGCATCGAGCTCGCCGTCACCGGAGCAGGCCTGGTCCTGGTTGCCCTGGCCGGAGTCTTTCTGGTCCGGCTGACCCTTCGGCCGCTGAGCCGGGTCGCCGCGACAGCGCAGCGGGTCACGAAGCTGCCGCTGGACCGCGGTGACGTGCCGCCTACCGAGATGGTGCCTTAGGGAGACACGGACTCGCGCACCGAGGTGGGGCAGGTCGGGGCGGCTCTCAACAGCTTGCTCGGGCATGTCGGCAGTGCCCTTCAGGTGAGGCACTCCAGCGAGTTGAGGGTGCGGCAATTTGTCGCTGACGCCAGCCATGAGCTCCGCACGCCGCTCGCGTCCATCCTCGGCTACGCGGAGCTTTCCCGCCGGCATGAGCAATCGTTGCCGTCGGACGTTTCCCACGCTCTGAAACGAATGCAATCCGAGGCCCGACGGATGAAAAGTCTGGTCGAGGACTTACTGCTGCTGGCCCGGCTCGACACCGGCCGACCGCTGCAAGCGGCACCGGTTGACCTGTCCATGCTGGTTGTCGACGCCGTTAGCGACGCGCATGCCGCCGGACCTGAGCACGTCTGGAGACTGGAACTTCCCGATGAGCCCGTCGTTGTCACCGGTGACGCGGTTCGACTTCATCAGGTCATCGCCAACCTGCTGAGCAACGCCCGCACGCATACCCCTGCCGGGACCATCGTCACCGCTTCGGTGCGGACCCAGCCCGGCACCTCGGCGGAACTCGCCGTGCTTGACGACGGCCCCGGTGTGCCGACGGCCGCGTTGCCGACCATCTTCGAACGGTTCACCCGGGCTGATACCAGCCGGTCCAGGACCGCCGGGAGTACCGGCCTGGGCTTGGCCATCGTGACGGCAGTCGTGCAGTCGCACGGCGGAACAGTTGAGGTGACAAGCCGGCCCGGGCAGACGGCGTTTTCCGTGAACCTGCCGCTCACCCCGGTAGAAGAACGGCCACTTCAGCGGAGGGGGCAGGCCTAGGTTGTCGGGAACACGAACAGTCGAGTCGCGGTCAGGCCACCTCGACGCCGAAGGTGTCGGCCAGGCCGGAATGCCCGGCGCCGGTGACGTGCACGGCCCTGCTGGTCGGTGAGCACCGAACCCAGCGCAGGTCGGTTAAGCGGTCGAGGAGGGCGGCGCCGAGGGCGCCGGCGAGGTGGTGGCGTTGCTCGCTCCAGTCCACGCAGTAACGGATGAGGGGCCGGCGGCTGCCGGACGGCACCCGGACCCCGAAGTCGTCCATCCAAGCCTGCCCGGTGTCGGTGAGCTGGTAGTCGAAGTCGGCGCCAGGGCCGGAGAGCCGGTCGTGTGCGCTGCTGCCGGTATCGAAGGTGCCGTCGCCACCGGCCAGGATTCTCCGGTCGATCAGGGCGCCCATGATGGCGGTGCCGACCTGGCCGGCCAGGTGGTCGTAACAGGTTCTTGCGGTGCGTATGGCGTGAGCTCGGGTGCCTTCTCGCAGGGAGCGGACCGGCGCGGCAGGGGCCAGGTGGGCGAGAGCTTCGAGCAGCTCGCCGACCTCGCGGCCGGCCATCCGGTAGTAGCGGTGACGACCGCGGGCTTCGACGTCGAGCAGGCCGGCGTCGACCAGCTTAGCCAGGTGCACGCTGGCCGTCGAGGCGGCCACCCCAGCCTCCATGGCCAGGGTGGTGGCAGCCAGGGCTCGGCCGTCACCCAAGGCGAGGAGCATCTTGGCCCGGCCCCGGTCGGCCAACACGGCGCCCACCGCGGCGATGTCGATGTCACCAGGTACCCGTTCCACGCCACGAGCCTATGAGGCTCACGTTTCGTTTCCAGACGAAGCGATGGGCCTCAAGACTGGCATGCTCGAGAGCCCCCTGGTAGTCCGTGTCTTCGATGACACCACAAGCGGCATCGTCCAGAGCCGGAGGGAACTCGATCATTTCCTGACCGGGATCACGCGCCGCCATCCGGTGCCGGTGGAATGCGCTCCGCTGTACCGCACCGGCGACTACGTGTTTCACGGCAACACGCTGCTCTGGGAGTACCCGCGCGAGACCCCGGACGGCGACCAGCTGGACGTGGTCGAGGTCATCGACTCGATGGCCCCCTGGCGAGGCGTCGAACACGTCATCGCCAACGCAGAGGCCAAGGCCGCTCGTTGGGACGGCTGTCAATGCCGCGTTGAAAGAACGGCCGGCTCCGGCCCCCGACTATCCGTGTCACCAGCAATGATCAGGCCGCCGATGACAGGAAGCGCCCAGCCGGGAGAGGTCGGCAGCGCGGTGACGAACGGCAGGCCCCAAGCCAGGACGATCCCCCCGAGCCATCCCGGTACCCGGCGGCGCTGGTGGGCCGACCACACGACATGACCGCCGAGCGCCAGCATCGGGAACCCAAAGCTACCCAGCGTCTGCCAGAACGTCACTGCACGCTCAGCCTCGGCGAGTGTCCGGCTCGTCAAGCGTGAAGGCGTTCCACCAGCCCTCCGCCCACACCTGCGACAGATTTTCCCGCCGTCGCAGGGGGACAACGACGACGTGGACAGCGCCGTAGGTGAGGGCCATCCAACCCGCCACCGTGGTCAGGTGAGCCCTCCAGCTGCCGATGGTCTAACACCTCATGCCCCGAACGGTAGACATCGCCGGCCGATTCGGGTCGGGCCGTGCGCAGACGCGCTTGGCCTGGGTTCAGTGCGAGCTCACTGAGCGGTCTTTGGGTGCCAAATCCCGAATCGGTTGCCCAGCGGATCCGTGAGATGTGCGAACTCGATCCTTCCGTTGTCGACAAACGGCACGACCACCGTCGCCCCGAGTTCTTGTGCCCGGTCGATCGCGGCGTGGACATCGTCGACCTGAACGTAGAAAATCGCCCAGTTCGCGCCGCCCATTTGGGTGGTGTCCCATAGGCCGCCTCGGTCCTCGTTGACCATGCTGTACCGAGCGGGCATCGAAGGCTCACCGACATTCCAGTCGAATAGCGAGCCATAGAACGTTTTGGATGTCTCGGGATCAGCTGATCCGATCTCGAAGTAATTTACGTCGTTCGTCATGCCAACCTCCGTAGGTAAGACCACTTCGACGATCGCAGGATAGATCCACGCTCCGACACACCGCGCCCGACAGTAAGGCCGCGCGGAGTACGACACTTCCAACTTGACCATGCCGCACGTGGCGACCTGGCCGGCCTCGATGAGCGGGGAGAGCGCGGCGTCGACGGCGGAACGATCAAGCCGGGACAGGGCGCTGGTGTCGGCCAGATATCGCGCTACCGCCGCCATGCTTGGTCAGTGACGGCTTCGTCGACGGCGTCGACCAGGCCGCCGGCTCGAGCATTGTCGAGGAACTGTTGGCGCGCGTTGAGGGCGACCAACTGGGCCAGCGCAGCGTTGACGTTGTCGGCGATCGGACTCGGGCAGTTGTTGCCGGTAGAGCGTCGCCAGTCGCGGTGGGTGAGAATGGGAGGTGTCGATCGGCGGGTTGTCCAGTGGTTCGCCTGGCGGGCGAGGCCGGATTGTGGGGCGGTTGCGGGCCGGTCTGTTGGCGATGCTGCTGGTCGTCGTGGGCGGCACGGCAGGTTATGTCGGGTTCGGGTACAGCGTGCTCGACGCGCTGTTTCAGACGATCATTACGGTTACCACGGTCGGGTTCGGCGAGGTGCATCGGTTCGGGCGTGGTGCGGAGATCTTCACCATCGTGCTGATTCTGGCTGGGGTCGGGACGGCCGGTTACACGTTTAGCGTGCTGATCGAGACCCTGGTCGAGGGCTGGCTCGCCGACGCGTTCGGGAGGCGCAGGATGGTGCAGGAGATCGAGGCGATGCACGGGCACGTCGTCGTGTGCGGCTGGGGCCGGGTGGGCCGCTCGGTCGCCCGCTATCTGCGCGCCGCGAAGGCCGACATCGTGGTCATCGATTCGGCGCCGGAGCGGATCGCCACCGTTGAGGGGCCGTGCCTTCTCGGCGACGCCGCGGATGAGGAGGTCTTGCGGGCGGCCGGTATCGATCGGGCCCGGGTGTTGGTCACCGCCCTCAACGCGGACGCCGACAACCTCTACGTCACGCTGACCGCCCGGGCGATGTGCCCGGAGCTGCTTATCGTCTCGCGTGCGGCGACCGAGCCTGCGGTGGCGAAGTTGTTGCAGGCCGGGGCGAACCGGGTGGTGAATCCGCAGAACCTCGGCGGGATCCGGATGGCGGCGCTGGCGATCCAGCCGCACGTCGCGGAGTTTCTCGACGTGGTGATGCATGACGGCAGCCTGGAGTTCCGCCTTGAGGAGGTCGAGGTCGGGCCCGGTTCCCCGCTCGCCGGCCAGACGCTGCGCAGCGCGCGCGTGCACGACCGCACCGGCACCCTTGTGCTAGGCATCCGACATCGGGGTGACACGTTCCGGACCAACCCGCCGCCGACCGCGGAGATCGCCGGCGGAGATGTGCTGATCGTAATCGGGGACGCCGAGCAGGTTCGGGCGTTGCGAACGCTCGCCGGCGCGCCAGCCAGCTGACCGGCGCCCTTCGTCCGGCTCAGCTGGTCGCCGCGCGTGGTGGTCGTAGTCGGCTCGACGCTCGGGGTCACTCAGGACGGCTTCCAAGTCAGCCTGGGAAGACATCATCTCCTTGCGAAGGGAACACTGCCGCCGCGTAAGCGGAACGCTCTACGGCGACAGTTCGGCCGGCGCAGACACCTCGGCGAGGCAGACTCGGTCGTCACCGATTGGGGATCCGCTTGTGCGATGCCACGGGAGTGATGTCACTGATGTGACGGCGGCGGGGAGACGCTGCAGCCCGCGTCGACAGCAGCGCGCGCCAGGTCACCGTCCCAGGTGGCGACTAGCATCGAGTCCACCTCGATTCTCAATGCTGTGGCCAGGTGGACGGCGTCATAACCGCGTAGGCCATGGACTTCGGCCAGATCTCCGGCAGTGCGCGCGAGGTCTTGATCGAGGCCGATAACCTCCAACTCGGTGCAGAGCCCGTCGATGGTGTCGACTGCGCGTCGCAACGTTGCCGAAGTGATTCTGCGTCCGCGATGGGCAGCGGCGGCGGTCGCTCGTGCCTCGGGGTAGATCAGCTGGCTCGATACGACCGATTCGGCACGATCCCACAGCTCCGCGGCAAGTTCGGATCCCGGTTCGTCGAACACCAGCTTGACCAGCGCTGAGGTGTCGAGGTAGATGATCAGCGCCGCTGCTCGCTGACGAGATCGGCGACGGAGCCGTCAGTTGTCAGCAACTCCCGACCACTTGTGTGCCGACGGGGCCGTTGTGGATCACTAACCAGGCCGCGGGCGCGCAGATCCGAAAGTGGGTCAGCGTCGTCCACCTTCGATAGCCGCGCGACCCGACGGCCGCGCATCGTGACCACGACGTCGCCACCAGAACCGACGTGTCGTAGGTAGCGGCTCAGCTGGTCATGCAACTCGCGGACGCCGATCTCGGCCTTCAACGACTCGTGTTGTAGCGTCATGGAGTTGATTATACGCGCTACTCTGGTCGACCGTTCCGCAGAGCGATGGCGCCGAGACCGGCACGCAAGCCGGTCGGCGACGTTATTCACAAGGGATCGGCATGCGGTGCGTCTCTGACATCGGCCGCTACGCCGTTCATCAACTTCGCCGGAGCGGGATTGCCCCTCCACTGACGCGCGAGATGGCCAAGGTTTGCCCTGTTGGGCCCGGCGGCGTCGCATTGACCCCCCCGGCCGCCAGCTACATCACCGGCGCCACCCTCGACGTCGCCGGCGGCCTCAACCGAGCCTGGTGAACTGCCCCGCTTGAGGATCCTTGGGTATCGGGTGACGCGGTGCAGCAAGCGGGCCTATTGCGTGAGCGACGCGGGTGGATAACCACCGGCGGTGCACCACCCGCCGCGCCACTACCTTCGGTGCGCCGTTCGTTCGGGCCGGCTAGCCGTTGTTCGGACCCGGTGCGACGCCGCCCGGTGCGACGCCGGAGGCGTCCGCGGCCTTCTCGGCGGCCGCCCGGGCGGCACTTTCACCGGCTTCGTGCGTGGGATCGGTGTTCGAATGCCACCTGCCTTGCGCGCCCGGTGCGGCGGCCGGCGGGACCGCCCCCGGGGTCGTCACGGCCGGCGTCACGCTCGCTGCGTTGGCGGTCCCGATCAGCGTGGCGCCGAGGGCGCCCCCGACGAGCGTTGTTCCCACTAGGCCGATGGAGACAAGCGCCTTCTTGAGGTTCATGGGTGATCCTTTCGATCTGGGTGCCGAACTGGCACTCCGCCCACATTCAGCCTCGATGATGTGGTGGCCCTGTCACGCGGCTATGGACCGGCTGTGCGTCCACGTCGGGGATCAGAACTCGCCGAACCGGATGATCTCGAACGACACCGCGAAAGTTACGCCAAGCCGGCTGCCGGCCTGCCGGGCAAACGATTCGAGAAACTCCTCGGGGTCAACCGATCCGTCCCCGAGCCCCGCCAGGTAGGCGTGGTGCTCTCGCAAGGACGCGACCCCGCGATCCAAGGTTGCGGTGACGTCGACCGCGTGCGTCGGCTCCGGTGAGGCGTTGACCAGCACCGCCCGCACCCCGCCCCATGGCTCGAGCCCGACATCGAGCAGGTCGCGGAACACCCACCGGTTTGCGGCGTCCCTGACCGCATCGATGACGGCCTTGCCGACGGCGATGTGATCGGCCTGGTTCAGCGCCCCAGGGGCGAACGTGTCGCGGTGATTCATGCTGATCACCACATCCGGCCGGTGTCGCCGCACCACCGCCGCGAGGATGCGGCGCAGCGGCAGCCCGTATTCGATCATTCCGTCGGGGAGGCCGAGAAACTCCACCTCTTCGACGCCGACCACCGCGGCGGATGCGCGTTCCTCGGCCTCGCGCAGCGGGCCGGCCTGCTCGGGTGTCATCGCGTCGATGCCGGCCTCCCCGCTGGTGGCCAGGCAGTAGGCGACGTGCTTGCCTTGGCCGGTCCAGCGAGCCACGGCAGAGGCAGCGCCATATTCCAGGTCGTCTGGATGGGCAACGATCGCCAGCGCGCGACTCCACTCCTCGGGAACCGGCTGCAATGAATCGGGTTGTGCGGTCATCGGGCGCCCCTTGGGTGGTGGTGGCAGAGGGCCGGTTGTGCCCCGTCTCGGGAAGATCGAGCCAGTCAAGTCAGGACGGACCGCTGCCAGCAGCCTGACTAGGTAGAAAGGTACCTAGGATAGGGTAGCCTTCTACCATGGCGCTGAGCATCAAGAACGATGAGGCCGAACGGCTGGCCCGCGAGCTCGCGGCGGCTACCGGGGAAAGTGTGACGCGTGCCGTGAGCGTGGCAGTGCGGGAACGGCTCGAGCGGGTCAACGGCTACCAGGGGAGCGCCCGAGCGGTCCGGGCCGCTCGACTGTGGCAGATCGCCGACGACTCCGCCGGTCGGTGGGTGGCCCCGTTCGGCACTGCCGATCACGGCGATCTGCTGTACGACGAAGCCGGCCTCCCCCGTTGATCGTCGACACGTCCGCGATCATCGCTGTGCTGAGGGGCGAACCGGACGCCGCGCGCTACATCGAGGCGCTGGCCAGCGCGAATGAGCCGATGATGTCGGCCGGCACCTACCTGGAGAGCGCGATCGTGGTCGATTCCAACCGGGATCCTGTGCTCAGCGGGCGCCTGGATGACCTGGTGGCCGCCACCGGTCTGCGCATCGAACCGGTCACCCAGCGACACGCGGAACTGGCCCGTCAGGCCTACCGGCAATTCGGGAAGGGCAGCGGGCACCCGGCTGGGCTGAACTTCGGCGACTGCTTCGCCTATGCCCTGGCGCGGGCGACGGGTGCGCCGCTGCTGTTCAAGGGCGCCGATTTCGCGCGGACGGACGTGGCACCCGCGCTGGGGCCGGCCAGGGCCGGTTAGTGCTCGCTGCGTCGAGCGGTGATGTCCCCCCGCGGCGGGGGAGCCGACGTTGTCAAGGTGTGGCGGCGAAGGGGTCTGAATCATCCCTAGGCATGCCGGTCTGATTAGCAGCTTCTCGCCGTAGTTCGGTGAGCCGCTTACTGGGCAAATAGGTACGTCCACGTTTCGCGCCGCGTGGCACCAAGACATCCGCGCTGACCAGATCACGCAGATCTCGGCTCGCAGTGGCTTCTGTTATCTCTTCTTCGAGTTCTGCCAGCACAGCGGAGCGGTAGGTCGCGTTTCGGACGCCGATCCCAAGCGCGGCATCGAAGACAGACGGTAGGCACCTCTGCGGTAAGCCATCGGCTGCTGCGAGTTGCTCCAGTAGGAACCAGAGACGCTCGCCCTCTTTGACCCGGCGCAAGATAGTACGGGCCTGGCGAAGGTGCGCTGTTAGCGCGAATCGGACCCACGGTCGGGAGTCCCGTGCCGGATTCCAACTACCGCCGCCTACCTGCGCTAACACGTCGTAATAGGCCAACGTATTACGCCCCAGATACTCTTCGATGCTCATGAAGACGGGCGATACCGTCCCCTGCCGAGCGAGCACCAGGCTTTGCAGGCAGCGCGCCATGCGACCGTTGCCGTCCTTAAACGGATGGATCATGGCTAGGTTCAGGTGTGCCATCGCCGCTCTGACCATTGGATGCAGATGGGGATCCGTATTCAAGACGGTGACGATGTGCCCCATGAGGCTCGGCACGAGTTCGGGAGCCGCTCCTTCGTGAACGATCTCGCCAGTTGATTCCTTTCGCACATAGGCCGGTCCTAATCGCCATAAACCGGGCTTGCTCTTCAAGTCATAGTTGATCATCATGAAGTGAAGGCTTTTGATCAGTTGGTCGCTGTACAAGAAGTCAGGTTCTTCGGTGAGCTGCAAGACGTAAGTCATGGCATTGCGGTAGCCCTCTAAGGCGAGTCGGGTTTCCGTGTCCGCGTCAAGTGGTTCTTCGCCAGCTGCGATTGCGGCGACGTCTTCGAGGACCGCGTCGTAGCCTTCGATGCTGTTCGAGCCTTGGAGGTTTCGAGCGAAGGTTTGTCTTCGTATCGCACCTACCCAGCGTCTCGGTTCGTTGAGCTGGTGTCGAAGGCTGACTTTCACTGACTCGATCTCATCGAGGACGGACTGTTCTTGATCATCGAGCTTAGGAGCCCGGAACAACACGTTTGTAATTCGGTTTGCTTTGGTGGCCATGATTGATAGTAACCGATACAGTGTCGGTTGCTAACCATCTAACCCTCAAGCATCATGGTCATTATGAACAACAGGCTGAGCATCCGGCGCAACATCTGACCCGAATCCACGAATAAGGGTGGTGGTTTCGGCGTGTGCGATGGGGAAGGTGCCTGCCCTGCAGGGAGAATCGAGGTAGTTGACACCTTAGATTTTCCTGACAGGGAGGCACCTTCTTGGTTTCC
>JAABUP010005399.1_pt1 | contig 19459 bp, 23 predicted proteins | sample 5559201 | NCBI WGS metagenome assembly JAABUP01 (sample SAMN10711887, study PRJNA513373) | rock metagenome | isolation source: Antarctica rocks | place: Antarctica
TCCGGGCCTCGACCCGGCGCGACGCGAGCTCGTCATCATCGGTGCGCTGCTGGCGATCGGCTCGGTCGACACCCAACTTCGCGCCCACACACGGGCAGCCCTCACGGCAGGTCTGACCCGCGAAGAGATCCGTGAAGCCGTGCTCCAGGCGCTGCCCTACGTCGGATTCCCTCGCACCATCAACGCCGCCCTCGCCCTCGAGGAACTGCTCGACACCACCCCGAACACGCGGTGCCGGTAAGGAAGCTGTCATAGCCCGACAAGTGGCTCGTCGGGTTCCGGTGGGTGGGCTTCTCTGAGGGTGAGGCGTCGGTCCATGTTCAGTTTTACTTCGCCGTAGGGGGCGAGGTGGGTCCAGAACAGTGGGGTAAGGCCGCGCTTGTCCTCATCGGTAAGGGTGTCGGTCCATGCCTCGTCGGAGAGGATGTCTTGGATGAGCAGGATGTTGATGTATTCTCTGAACTTGTAAACGATCTTGGTTGTGTTGTTCATGGCAAGTCCCTGGTGGCGGTGACGGAACGTCCGGCGATGTCGCGGAAGGCGGGCAGGCCGAGGGTGACGGTGGCGGCCCGTCGGGACCGTTGGTCGAGCTGGGCGAGTTTCTGCTCAGCCCCGGTGAGGCTGACCTTGAGGCCGTCCATCTCGCCGCGCCAGCCCTCTCGCTCGGCCTCGACGATGCGGTCCAGCAGGTTGTCGCGGATCTCGGTGATCCGGTGTCGCTGCGCGGGATCCGGCCGGAGGAGGCTGCACCGTAGGCAGCTGTGCTCGTGGACGCATCCGGTTCCGTAGGCCCGGCCGCAGTCGCCTACGGCGACCCGGCGGCGCTCGAAGTGGCCGAGGAATTCCTCCCATTCCTCGTCGGTGGGGGTCCGGTATTCCTCGCTGGGGCGGGCGCCCCGTCGGCGGGCGATGAAGGCGCGGTGGCCGTTGATGACCTCCTCGGGATAGACCGCCTTGTATCCCATAGTGGTGTTGATGTCTCGGTGGCCGACCACGAGCTGGGCGATGTGCGGCGGCATCCCGTTCATGATGGCGTCCGTGATGAACAGCCTTCGGAAATCGTGGGGGGAGAACAACAACGGGGCGCCGGCGACGCCGGTGAGCCCGGTGCGCGCGAGGGCGTCGTTGAGCAGGTCCCGGACGCTGCCGGCGGGTATCGGTCGGTTCTCGACGCCGACGCGCCGTTGGAACAGCAGGGGCATCGGTGGGTTCCAGACCCGTTCGTGGATGTCGTAGGACACCACGAGCGGGACGGCGCCGCTGGGGTCGCGGACCCGGCAGATGATGGCGCTGAGCACGTCTGCGAGCTCGGGGTCGATGACCAGAAGCCGCTCGGCGTCGGTCTTGGACGGGGCGATGTGCAGCAGTGGGATGAGCTCACCTGTGCCGGGAAGCCGGTATTGGACGAGGCTGTGATGGGAGAGCTCTGTCAGCTCCTCCACGCGGATTCCGCTGCGGCGCAAGACTTCCACGATGGCAAAGGCCCAGAACGCCCGATGTTCCTCCAGGGTGAGGTCACGTCGTTTCCCGGTCTGGGGGTCGTCCGCCCATACCCTGGCTGTCGGGTTCTTGGTGACCGATCTGTGCCAGCGCTGCCCGGCCGCGGTGAACTCGCACCCTGGTGTGGTGGCTTGCGCGGCCGCCAGGCGATCAGCGGTCAGCTTGCGCTCGGTGTCGACCGTGCGTGTCAGCGTGGGCAAGGCCGGCAGGCGCTCGCGGGTTCTCTGGTCCATGCGCGACTTGCGGCCGGCGTGGTCCTTCTTTCCTGGACATCTCCTCCTCGCGGACGGGGCAGGGGGCCGCCCACACGCCCCAGCGCGCGGGGTCGTCGATGGCCCACTGGGCCAGGTCGAGGTAGAAGGCCCGCACCATGGCCAGGTAGTTGATTCCCAAGGTGGCGCGCTGCGCCTCGGTCTCGACGACCTCGCCGGCGGCGTTCTTGCCGCGGATCTTCTTCATCGCGATCCGCTGCTTCCAGGCGGTCGCGACAGCTGGGGCCAGGCGCAGCGAGCCGATCCCGGGATGGTGGTCCTCCAGGTCCTTCCAGAACAGTTTGCCCAGGCCGAACGCCAACTGCCGCAAGGAGGAGTAGTCGACGGTGGGCTGGCGTTCCCGCATGTAGTCGACCAGCAGGTCCCGCATCGGGCGGCTGGCGATTTGGTAGCGGTCGATCATCTGCTCGACACTGATCTGGCCCTGCGCCTGACCGGTGACGGCGCGGACGGTCGGCGGGGCGGTCTCGGGGAACACGCCCATCGCGTGCAGCAGCTGGTAGAAGTACGCGCTGGTATCGACCGGTCCTTTCATGCCCAGCAGCACCTTGGCCATCTCCACGCAATCCCCGGCGGTGATGTCGCTGACCATGCCGCCCTTGGCGGCCATGATGGTGGCGATCCGGCGCAGCGCACCGTCCTTGGTGTGGGTGTTGGCGGGGTCCTTGCGGCAGAATGCGACCAGCGCTGCGAACCCCTCCGGGTCGCGGCTGCGGGCCATCTCGGCGGTCAGGATCTGCACGGTTCCAGGGTTCAGCAGCCACGACAGGCTGGGCCGGATCACCTCGCCGCTGATCAGCGGCAAGATCCCGCCGCCCAGGGCGTCGAAGTCGTTCTTCGGGCTCTGGCAATCCAAACCCTCACGTTGCAGCCATTCGATCGCTCGGCGCCGCCAGGCGATGTTGCCGGCCGCGTCGGCGCCGCTGACCAGCCACCGATCCTGCCAGGTCCGGCCGGGTTGCTGCTCCAGCCAGCGCAGGATCTTGCCCAGGCCGACCCTGCGCCGGGCCTGCGTGTCGGGGACGTCGAGGGTGAACGGCGGCGCGAGCAGCCGCGCAAGCACCACCTCGCGGGACCGCCCGGTGGCTGGCCACGTCGATGCCGGTCGTCGCGGCGGGAACTGCCTCAGCAGCGCCGCCGCCGCGGGGCCGAGCCGGCGTTCCAGCCGGGCCAGGGCGAGGGTCTGCGCGGTCACGCCGTGCCCTCCCCGAACAGGACGTTCAGCGTCTCCCGCCGATACGACGCCACCGGCGGGCTCGCCGATGTCGAGGACGGCTGCGCTGCCTGGCCTCCTCGGCGCGCGTGGTGGGCGAGCACGCCCGCGATCACGTCCTCGGGCAGGGGCGTCATATAAGTCTGGGTGGTGCTGAGCAGCGCGTGGCCAAGTACCCACTGCACGTCGGTCAGCGGCACCTCGGGGTCGCGGGCCATCCGGTAGGCGGCGGTGTGCCTCAAATCGTGCAGGGTCCAGTTGGTGCCCAGCACGGCGTTGGCCCGGCCGAACATCCGGTAGGCGGCGTGATAGGCCAGCGGCCGGAACGGCCGTCGCAGCGTCCACCACAGTGGTTGGTCGGCCTTGGCGGAGACCAGGCCGTGCATCTGCGCCTGATACAGCCTCAGCCACACGAACGCGTCCGGCGAGGCCGGCACCTGCTGGATCGCCCTTGTTCCCTTGCGCACCACCGTGATCAGCTGTTGTCCGGGGTCCGCGTCGCGCTGACGGGCGCCCAGCAACTCTGCGGCCCGAGCCCCTGAGGACACCCACATCGCGACCAGCGCCCGGTCGCGATGCGAGGGCAACTGGGCGAACAGCTCGTTGAACTTCTCGTCGGGGATGCTGTGCGGCACCCGCTGGACATGCCGGGGCCGGTACAACCCTGAGCGCTCGTTGCGGTAGGGCTCCATCGGGTTGTGGTGGGCGTGAGCCCGCCCCTTTCGCCGGGCCAGCGGGAACGGGTTGACCATCGGCCCCGACCCGGCGTCCCGGTGGAACTCGTAGAAGCCGCGCAGCACGCTCTCGCTGTGGCCGCGCGTGCTCGCCGCGTACTTCGCACCTGGTCTGGGCTTTCCCGTCACCGGATTCGGGACGCCCGCGCCCGGACCGGGGCTCCTCGGCTTGTCGGCGATCTGGACCCAACGGGTGAAGTCGCGCGCCTCGGACCGGGTGGCATGGTTCCACAGCACCTCGACCGCCCACAGGAACCGGAACCAGCGCAGCAGGTCCATCCCGTACGACCGCTGCGTCAACGACGACCGCCCGGCCGCCTGCAAGTCCCGCAGCCACACCGCGACAGGCCCGACCACCTCGCCCACCGGGTCTAGCAGCCGCCACGGCTCCCACACGTCGCCGGTCTCGGCCAGTGACCCGACCCTCGGCACGGCTAACGACCCGAGATCCCGGTCGTCCTCGTCTCTGTCGCTCACAGGCAGGGACCATAGCGGCCCCTGTCCCCGCCCGTCCCCTGATCTGCGTGGACTCTCCCGGTAGTTCAGTCAACGGGTAGACGAGCGCTGATTGCAGGAGTTGCAGGGCGAGCATGGCGCGTTCTTGCTGGTCGCGGCGGTTGGTGGTGAATTCGCCGGCGCTCCCGAAGCAGATGATGTCGTTGCCGTTGTTGAAGTTTTCGACGACGTTGAGGCCCGCTTCGATTTCGTGTTGCAGGTCGCGGTCCCGGAGGTATCGGGCGATGAAGATCGTCTTTTGTGCTCGGCCGACTTCGAGCATCGCTTGGTAGACGCGGTGACCGCTTTGTTGAAGTCGCTCAGGGCAAGGTCAACGGCGGCGGGTTTGCCGTCAGAGCCGGCCAGGTGCAGGACAACGTCGGTAAGTCGCGACGACGCCCTGTCGATGGTGAAGGTACCCATTGCGTCGGAGGTGATGCCTGGGACCAACGCGGCGGCCGCGGCCTTGGGGACGGTGCCGGTGATGGTGTACGAGGAGCCAACCAGGGTCGGATTCCCCGGTGTGATGATGTGGCGCAGCACTGCGGCCACCCCCTTCTCAGCCTGCAGGATCGCGGTGGGATCGTAGACTTCGCCGGCCAATGCCGCGGGGAGTTTGGTGAAGCCTCCGGTCGCACCCTTGAGATACAGAACTTTGCCCACGACCACGAAGTCAACCTCGACAAGTTGCTCGAATTGGGTCATCTTGGCGGTGCCCCGCGCATCGCCGACGCTGGTCAGGTCGCCCGCCGCGCCCTGAACCTTCAGGTCTGGCAACTTTCCACGGACAATGAGGGTGAAGTGGGCGCTGGTCAGACCCGCCATCGCGGTAGCAGCTGCGGTGAGCAACTGGGCTGCGGTCGGAACGGTCGCGGTCGGTACGGTCGCGGTCGGTACGGTCGCGGTCGGTACGGTCGCGGCAGAGGTCGAACTGGCGGTGGTCGCGGCAGAAGTCGGAGTGGCGGTCGTCGCGGCAGAAGTCGGAGTGGCGGTCGACGCGGCAGCGGTCGAAGTGGCGGTCGTGCGCGGAGGCGCCGAGCTGCAGCCCCCGATGATCAAGATGACTGCGAACCCGCAGCCCAGCGGGGAAACGAGGCGCCGAAGACGAGCGAACATCTGACCACCCCTGCGACCGCGTCCCTAGGTGGGCCACGTCGGCGGGAGTGTATCAATACGTTCGGCGACCGTCGACTCGGTCCAGTCACATGGTTTCCGTCGGTTTCGTCATCAGCCTGTGGGCTGGTTGCTATGCCAACTCCGCGCCATTGGTGATGCCGGAGAGGTGCGCTCCTCGGCGTCTCTTGAGGAGTGTCACGTCGGGCGCCCAAGGCCCATATCGTCGGGCTCGAAGTAGTCGCCAGCCGTTGGCCAGCCCTGCGCTACCCAGGTGGCCATGCCATGGTGCGGCCGCCCAGCAGATGCAGATGAGCGTGCGGAACGCTTTGGCCGGCGTCGTGGCCGGTGTTGAACACCAGGCGGTATCCGGAGCCGGCGATGCCCTCGGATTCGGCCAGCTCCGCCGCCGCGGTCACCAGGTCCGCGAGCTGATGCGGATCCTCGGCCGCCAGCGCCGAGGCGTCCGTGTGGTGAGCGAGTGGGATCAGCAGAATGTGCGTCGGCGCCTGCGGATTGATGTCCCTGAACGCCATCGATTGCTCGTCCCGGCGGACCACATTCGCCGGAACGTCGCCGGCGACGATCCCGCAGAACAGACAGTCGGATCTCCTCGCCGTCATGAGTGGGACGCTACCGCGGCACGCCGAGCGGCTCACCCCCGGGCGACCGGCGTCCGTTACTCCCGGGCGACCGGCGTCCGTCCGGGAGGTTCAGAGCATGCGCAGGACGCGCTGGCGGCAGATCTCCCAGGTTCGATGACCGGGGTCGATCAGCTGGTAGTGACCGGCACCGGCGATCTCGGTCAGCTCTACCGGGTCGCCCGCGGCGGTGGCAGCGGCGGCGTACCTGCGGGACTGGTCGATCGGCACCTCGTCGTCGTCGGTTCCGTGTACCAGGGCGATCCTGGCGCCGTCCCCGACGTAGCCGATCGGTGAGGCATGGCAATAGCGCTGAGGCGCGGAATCGGGCGATCCGCCCAGCAGATCGACGACCGCGCGGCCACCGATCCGCTGCTCGGCAGCGGTCACCAGATCCATCACCGGCGCCTGGCACGCCGCCCCCAGGATCGGCACCCAGTGGGCGCCGGGTCCGACCGCGCCGGGTCCGACCGCGCCGGGTCCGACCGCGCCGGGTCCGACCGCGCCGGGCACTCCGGTCGGCAGCGAGCTCCGGTGAGCGAGCCAACCGGCGAGGTGACCACCGGCCGAATGCCCCAGCGCGACCACCCGGGACCAGTCCAACCTGCCGCCGGCGGACGCCTGCCCCATCGAGTCCAGCGAGTCCACCGCCGTGCAGATGTCGATCAGCGTCATCGGCCAGCCGCCGCCGGCCGGCTCGGCCCGCTCGGGGTCATCGGAAGACCGGCCCACCCTGCGGTATTCGACGGCCGCGGCGGCCACCCCGAACTCGATCAGGTTGCGGCACAGCGGATCCGCGTACTCCAGGCCGTAGCTCTGTCGCCAGAATCCGCCGTGGATCACCAGCACCACCGGGAGTTCCGCGCCGCCGGCCGGCAGGTGCAGCCGGACGAACTGGCTCGGATGATCGCCGTACCGGTAGTTCAGCGGCGGCGGAGCGGCGGGTCCGGACACGGACCCCATCGTTCCATCCGCCGCTGGCCCCCCTTCGCCGCCGGCGCGGATCAACCTCCGCCGGCGCGGATCAACTCCCGGCGGGAGGGTCAGTTCCAGCGGCCGGTCAGCACGCCGAGGGCGCCGAGGGCGACGGCGCCGGCAGTGGAGGTGCGCAGCACCTGGTGGCCCAAGCGGACCGGAACGGCGCCGGCCGCCGAGAAGGCGTCGATCTCCTCCGGCGCCACCCCACCCTCCGGCCCCACGATCAGCAGCAGTTCGCCGGCGGTGGGCAGCGGAACCTCGCCCAACTGCCGGGATTCCGCCTCGTGCAGCACCAGTGCGGCATCGGCGGCGGCGATCCGTTCGGTGACGCACCCAGTGGTCGCCAGGTCGTGCACCTGCGGCGTCCACGCTCGGCGCGACTGCTTCGCGGCCTCTCTGGCCACCGTCCGCCACTTTCCCACCCCGCGGGCTGCCCGATCACCGGTCCACCTGGCGACACAGCGCGCCGCCTGCCACGGCACGATGCCGTCCGCACCCGCCTCGGTCAACAGGTCGACCGCCAGATCGCTGCGTTCGCCCTTGGGCAACGCCTGCACCACCGTGACCAGCAGATCGGGCCTGCGGACCGGCATCGTCGCCCCGACGGTGAGTGTCAGCGACTGTCTGCCGACCCCGGAAACCGTTGCCGAGCAACAGGACCCATTCCCATCCGTGAGGACGATCCGCTCCCCCACCCTGGTCCGGCGGACCGTGGCCGCATGCCTGCCCTCGGATCCGTCCAGCACGTACTCGGCGGACGACGGCACCGTGTCCACCAGGTACCAGGCTTCGCCGGTCACCGGCCGCGGGGCGCCGGTGAGATCACCGTCCGACGAAAGAGTCACGGATCCGGGAGAAGAAGCCGCCAGATGTCCGATCAGCCAGCTGCGGTATTTCCTCGCCGCGCACAGTGGCCAGCTCGCGCAGCAGCTCGGCCTGGCGTCCGTCGACCCTGGTCGGGGTCACCACATCGATGTGCACCATCAGGTTTCCCGAGCCGGATCCGCGCAGCCGCGGCATACCCAGCCCGCGCAGAGTCAGGACGGTGCCCGACTGGGTGCCGGCCTGTATGTCCAGATTCTGGCTGGTCTGCAGCGCCCTCAGATTCATCGAGGTGCCCAGCGCTGCGGCCGTCATCGGCACGTGGACCGTGCAATGCAGGTCGATGCCGTCCCTGGTGAACGTCCCGTGGGGGATCTCCTGGACCTCAACGTAGAGATCGCCCGGAGGGCCGCCACCGGGGCCGACCTCGCCCTGGCCGGCCATCCGCACCCGGACACCGTCCCCCACACCCGCCGGAATCACCACCCGGACGGTGCGCCGGGAACGTACCCGGCCGTCACCCTGGCACTGCTGACACGGTTCGGCGATGATTTCGCCGAAGCCCCGGCAGACCGGGCACGGACGGGAGGTCATCACCTGGCCGAGCAGCGAACGCTGCAACTGCTGGATCTCGCCGGACCCGCGGCAGGTGTCGCAGCGGATGGGCGAGGTGCCCGGCGCGCAGCCGGATCCGGTGCACGTACTGCACAGCGTGGCGGTGTCGACCACCAGATCCTTCGCCACCCCGGTGGCGCACTCCTCGAGGGTCACCTCGACGCCGATCAGCGCGTCATCGCCCTGCCGGACTCGAGAACGCGGTCCCCGACCCCGGCCGCCGCCACCTCCGCTGCCACCAAAGAAGGCGTCCATGATGTCGCCCAGACCCATCCCGCCGAACGGGTCGCCGCCTCCCGCGCTGCCATTGCCGCCGCCGGACAGCGGGTCACCGCCGAGGTCGACGATCTGCCGCTTGGCCGGGTCGGACAGCACTTCGTAGGCGGCGGTGACTTCCTTGAACCTCTGCTGGTCTGCCGGGTCGGAGTTGACATCCGGGTGCAATTCACGGGCGAGCTTGCGATAAGCCCGCTTGATCTCGTCCGCTCCGGCGTTCTTCGACACGCCGAGCATGCCGTAGTAGTCACGTGCCACCTGCTACACCGATTGCCCTTCTGGTTGCCGATCCGATTGCTTGCCGATCCGATTGCTTGCCGATCCGATTGCTTGCCAAGCAGATTGCTGGTCGGGCCGATCGCTGGTCGGGCGGATTGCTGGTCAGGAATTGCCCAGTGGCCTATGGTCCGGCGACGATCTCGCCGACGTACTGCGCGACGGCGCGTACGGCGGCGATGGTGCCCGGGTAGTCCATCCGGGTCGGGCCGACCACCGCCAGTCCGCCCATCAACACCTCACCTCTGCCGTAGCCACCGGCCACCAGCGCGGACGCCGCCAGATTCGCGTCATGATTCTCCTCCCCGATGGACACCCACATCGCCTCGGGGTGTTTGAGGACGGCCAGCAACTTGAGCAGGGTCACCTGCTCGTCCAGCGCCTCCAACACCCCTCGCAGCGATGGGCGGTCGGCGAATGCCCCGGTGATGTTGGGGGTGCCCGACAGCACCAGCCGATCCTCCGGGCGGTCGACCAGCATGTCCAGCAACGCTGTCACCACCTCGACGAGCACCCGTTCGGCGGCCGGGTCCGCACGGCGGGGCAACTGGCCGATCGCCGCGGCCGCCTCCGACAGCCGCCTTCCGGTGATGTTTTCGGCGAGCACCGCACGCAATTCGGCGATGGCCTGGTCGGCGACGGGTTCGGACACCTCGATGATGCGCTGCTCGACCCGCCCGGTGTCGGTGATCACCACCGCCAGCAGTCGGCTGGGCGCCAGCCCGATGAGCTCGACATGGCGGACCACGGCATGGCTCAGCGTCGGGTACTGCACCACGGCCACCTGATGGGTGAGCTGGGCCAGCAGCCGGACGGATCGGTGGAGCACGTCGTCCAGATCGACCGCCTCCGACAGGAACGAATGGATCGCCCTCCTTTCGCCCGCCGACAACGGCTTGACCTGCGACAGCCGGTCGACGAACAGGCGGTACCCCTTGTCGGTGGGGATCCGGCCGGCCGAGGTGTGCGGCTGGGTGATGTAACCCTCGTCCTCCAGGATCGCCATGTCGCTGCGGATGGTGGCGGAGGAGACACCGAGGTGATGACGTTCGACGAGGGCCTTCGAGCCCACCGGCTCGTGGGTGGCGACGTAGTCCGCCACGATGGCCCGCAGCACCTCGAAGCGCCGATCATCCCCGCTCAACTGGTTCACCTCCTGCCGGCTGTCGGTGCGATGGAGCCGCCGCGGCCCTGCTGATCGCCGGCCTGGCACTCCGGTTGCCGTCTGCCAAGTGTAGTCGGCGGCGTTCGCGCTAAGCTTTCATCGCCGGCGCACGAGAGGTTCCAGATGATCTTCAAGGACGTCCGTGACGGGCGCCCGTACCCCGATCACCAGATGTCGGTCAAGGATTGGGGCAGAGTTCCGCCGCGCCAGGTCCGGCTCGACGAGCTGATCGCCACCAAGCGGGAACTGCGGTTGGACACCCTGCTCGACGAGGACTCCACCTTCTACGGGGATCTGTTCCCGCACGCCGTGCTCTGGCAGGGCGAGAAGTACCTCGAAGACGGGCTGCATCGGGCGCTGAGAGCCGCGCTGCAGCAACGGAACGTGATCCATGTGCGGTTGCTCGACCTCGACGGCCTGCGCGGCGCCACCGGCTGAGCCGCTGTATCCAGCAGACCGCCGGCCGACGGGGTCACCGCCGATCGCCCGGCGGTCCGGTTCGAGCCGTCCATCCGATCGCACGGTTCAGCCCAGCAGCCGCAGCGCCAGCCCGTCCGCCAGTAGCCGTCCGCGCAGGGTCAGGACCAGCTGCCCGGTCCGCAGGGCCGCGGTGTCCAGCAGGCCGGCGGCGGCCTCCTTCTGGGCCTGATGCCGGCCGGCGCCGTCCAGGGTCCCGGCCGGGAGACCCTCCACCAGCCGGAGCCGGAGCAACACGTCCTCGACCCGTCGGGCGGCGTCGTCCAGGATCTCGCGGGCATGGGCTGGGGTGCGGCCGGACGCCAGTCGCTGGGCGTATCCGGCCGGATGTTTCACGTTCCACCAGCGGACGCCTCCGACGTGGGAATGCGCGCCGGGGCCGATCCCCCACCAGTCGTCGCCGCGCCAGTACCCCAGGTTGTGCCGGCAGCGCGCGGCCTGCGACGTAGCCCAGTTCGACACCTCGTACCAGCTGAAACCCGCTGCTGCGAGGGTGTTCTCCGCCAGCAGGTAGCGGTCGGCGAGCAGGTCGTCATCCGGCATCGGCAGCTGCCCGCCCGCGACCTGTCTGGCCAGTCTGGTCCCGGGCTCGACGATCAGCGAGTAGGCGGAGACGTGGTCCGCCCCGGCGGCCACGGCAGCTTCCAGCGAGGCGGCGAAATCGGCGTCGGTCTCGCCGGGGGTGCCGTAGATGAGGTCGAGGTTCACGTGCCGGAAGCCGGCATCGTGGGCCCAGCCGACCACCTCGGCCGGCCGTCCGGGCGTATGAGTCCTGTCCAGGGTGGCCAGCACCCGCGGCGCCGTCGACTGCATCCCCAGGGACAGCCGGGTGAATCCCCCGGCGCGGATGCCGGCCAGAAACTCCGGATCGGTGCTCTCCGGGTTGGCCTCGGTGCTCACCTCGGCGTCGGCGACCAGGCCGAACTCGGCGCCGATCGCATCGACCACGCTGACCAGGGGCCCGGCGCCGACCAGCGACGGAGTGCCCCCTCCGACGAAGATGCTGCTCACCTTCCTGTTGTCCCCGAGATTGCGCAGCGTCCGGCCGGCCAGCGCCACCTCGGCCAGCGCCGCGTCGAGCCAGGACTCCGGTGAAGAGGAGCTACCCAGTTCGCCGCGGGTGTAGGTGTTGAAATCGCAGTAGCCGCACCGGGTCAGGCAGAACGGGACGTGCAGGTACATCGCCAGCGCCCGGTCGCCGAGACCGACCGCTGCTGACGGGGGCAGCGACCCGTCATCCGGCACTGGATCGCCGTCCGGCAGGGTCGATGGCACGCCACCCATTCTCCCCGCGGCGGACCGGGCGGCAGACCGTAGGCCGCTGTTCGCTGCAGTACCGGCGGCTGCGATGGCAGGATCGCCGTGTCGTCCACGCAGGGAGCGGTGTTGATGAACTCGGTGTCGATGAACTCGGTGGTGCGCTACCAGGTGACGGGCGCAGTCGCCACGATCACCCTGGATTCGCCGCACAATCGCAACGCGCTGTCCCGGCAGCTGCGCGGTGAGCTGACGGCAGCCCTGGAGCGCGCGTCCACCGACGGGGCCGCCCGGGTGGTGGTGCTGACCCACGCCGGTCCGGTGTTCTGCGCCGGAATGGATCTGAAGGAATCGGCGGTCGAGAAGCCGGGCGCAGAGGGGGTCCGCGAACTGCCGCGCATCCTGCAACTGATCGCTCGTTGCCCGAAACCGGTGATCGCCAGGATCGGCGGCCCGGCTCGGGCCGGCGGGATCGGGATGATGGCCGCGGCCGACATCGCGGTGGCGGTTCCGACTGCGACGTTCGCTTTCTCCGAGGTGCGGATCGGGTTGATCCCCGCGGTGATCAGCGTGCCGGTCCTGCACCGGATGGACCCGGTGGTAGCCCGCGAGCTGTTGCTCACCGGCGCGATCTTCGACGCCCACCGAGCCTTGCAGGCGGGACTGGTCAACGCCCTGGCACCGATCGATCATCGGGACGGGTCGGACGCACCGGACGATGCCCTCGCCGCCCTCGATGACGTGGTCTCCGAATTCGTCACCGATCTGCTCAAGGGGGGCCCCAGCGCTCTGGCCGGAACGAAGTCGTTGCTGCGCCAGGACTATGACGATTCGGACGAGCGTTTCGCCGGACTGCTGGAGTTGTCCGCCCGGCAGTTCTCCTCGGCCGAAGCTCGAGAGGGTGCTCGTTCGTTCGCCGAGAAACGTCCTGCGGCATGGCTCGGTTGATCCGATCGATCATCACCGGACCACGATCTGCTGATGCCTGGATCAGCCCCAGATCGCGAAGCCGACGGCGATCAGCACCAGCGCGATCAACGCGAGCGACATCCAGCGTCTGGTGATCTCCGGCAGTGGACGGCTCACCCGGCGCTCCACCGGTTCGCCGACGGTGCTGAAAACCGCGCCTTCATGACCTCACTCCGTCGGGCCCGGGTCGGTCTGCGTGTGCTTGATGGCTTCCCGGCGGGTGTGCCGGCGCAGCGTCAGCTCGACGACCCGGTCGACGATGCCGGCGATCAGCCAACAGATCGGGATGCCGACCAGCAGCAGAATCGGAACCTGAACCCAGAACGATTGCCCGGCGAGCCACGACTCGATGGCGTCGATCACGGTGTTCACCCTCGCGAGGGTAATCGCCCGACCAGGTCGCCACTGCCGCGTTGCACCTGAGCGGACCGAACAGTATGGGCCGCAGGAATTCTGGAACCGGACGGGCCGAGTGCAGAATGGAGCAATGACCGAAATCGACGCGGTGCGCACCATTCTCAGCGATTCCTTCGACCGAGTCGCCGAACAGGTACAGCGGGTGACCGGCACGCTCGGCGACGACGATGCGACCTGGCGACCGGACCCACACGCCAACTCGATCGCTTGGCTGGTCTGGCACCTGACCAGGGTGCAGGACGATCACGTCGCCGACCTGGCCGGCACCGAGCAGGTGTGGACCAGCGGAGGCTGGTCCGATCGGTTCGCGCTGCCGTTCGACCGTGACGCGCACGGGTACGGGCACAGCAGCACGGAGGTCGCACAGGTGGGCACGCCGCCGGCCGACCTCGCCGCCTACCACCAGGCCGTCCACGCAGCGACCGTCAGGTACATCGACCAGCTGACGCTGGCCGAGCTCGACCGGATCGTGGATCGCCACTGGGATCCGCCGGTGACGGCGTCGGCGCGGCTGGTCAGCGTCATCAACGATTGCACCGACCACGTCGGCCAGGCCGAATACGTGCGCGGGATGGCCGAACGCCGGACCCGATGAACCGGGCCACCCTTCCGAGCGGACTTGGCTCGAAGACACGCTGTCACACCTGCAGGAGAACACGATGCAGACCTACGACATCAAGAAGGAACTCAAGACTCTCTATGCGCCCAAGCCCGGCGGGTTCGAGATCGTCGACGTACCTGGGATGGCGCTTTTCATGATCGACGGACACGGCGACCCCAACACCTCATCGGCCTACCGCGAGGCAGTCGAGGCGCTCTACGCCGCCTCTTACGCAGTCCGCGCCGTGGCGAAGAGGCTCCTGAACAGGGTGCACACCGTTGCGCCCCTCGAGGGGCTGTGGTCGGCGGAGGACCCAGAGGTGTTCCATACCCGCGACAAGAGTGCGTGGGACTGGACGATGATGATCGTTCAACCAGACTGGACCACCCCCGAGATCGTCGACGAAGCGCTGGCCACCGCACAGAAGAAGCAGCTACCCGCACTCGACCGGCTTCGCTTCGATCGCTACACCGAAGGCCGCAGCGTGCAGATCCTGCACGTCGGCTCCTATGACGACGAGGGCCCACGCTCGCCCGGCTGCACAACGAATACCTGCCCGACAACGGACTCGCGCCGACCGGGCGCCACCACGAGATCTACCTCTCCGATCCTCGCAAGACCGAACCCGCCAAGCTGAAGACCATCCTGCGCCAACCGGTGACCGCAGCTACCTGACCGGTGGCGATACGCCGCGACCGCGTCATCGGCCTTGCTCCAGCGCGACGTCGCCGTGCAGCAGGGCGACGAGTTTCCGAGCTTCTATCTGGATCGCTTCCGCACGTGCGCTGACGGCCCGAACATCGAGCGGGCTTGCGGCTTGGAGGGCGGCCTGCCGAATGAAGGTACTCAGAGGCATGCCAGCTGCCCTGGCAGCCCGCTCCACCGCGGCGAGCTCGTCCCCGCGCAGCCGCACCGACACGACCGTCGAGACATCCTCGACCACGCTCGTCTCTACCGGAAGCAACTCGAGGTCCGCCTCCACGCCGCGCCGCTTCTCAGCGGTGTCGTAGTCGTTCATGTGCCCATTTCCCATGCAGTGATCGGCCGAACCCGGCCCGCGCCTTGATCGATGAACGGGATGACCACGGTCCGTCCACCGCTCGTCCCGGCCTCGTGCTACGTGCGTCCCAGCCCGATTCTTGCGATTTTGCCGGACGTCGGCGTGGTTCGCGAAGACCTGCTGCACCTCCGCGATCGAGATGCCGTGGCTGGTCAGATGTACTTCGTTGCGGTCGTCGATCTCAATCTCGGTGATCCGCACGACCCGTCCTCACCTGTATGACAGTACTCGTCCTCCATGTCTTACACAACGCGTCGGGCGCACTCGTCGAGCGCCGCCCACAATCAGCGCTTGACCTTGACGCAGGGTCAGGATTGCAGGCTTGTGCCATGACTACCGAACAAGCCATCGAGATCGCCGGACTCACCAAGTCCTACGGCGACCACGCGGTGCTCAAGGGCGTCGATCTGAGCGTCCGCTCGGGCACCATCTTGGCCCTGCTCGGCTCCAACGGCGCCGGCAAGACCACGGCGGTGAAGATTCTGTCCACCCTGCTCAGGGCCGACGGCGGGGCCGCCTCCGTCAACGGTTATGACGTCGCCACCCAGCCCGCGAAGGTACGCGAGTCGATCAGCCTGACCGGACAGTTCGCCGCCGTCGACGAGATCCTCACCGGGCGGGAGAACTTGGTACTCGTCGCCGAATTGCGACACCTCAAGGATCCCGGCGCCGCGGGCAGCCTACTTGCACGGTTCGATCTGACCGACGCGGCGGGGCGCAGAGTGGCGACCTACTCGGGCGGGATGCGCCGTCGCCTCGACATCGCGATGAGCCTGATCGGCGACCCGCCCGTGCTCTTCCTCGACGAGCCGACGACGGGCCTGGATCCGCAGTCACGGATCGAGGTCTGGAAAACGGTCCGAGAGCGCCGGCCAGGGCACCGCGGTGCTGCTCACCACGCAGTACCTGGACGAGGCCGAACAACTCGCCGACCGGATCGCGATCCTTCACGAGGGACGAATCATCGCCGACGGCACCCTCGACGAACTCAAGCAACTGCTCCCGCCGACCAAGGTCGAGTACGTCGAGAAGCAGCCGACCCTCGAAGACATCTTCCTCGCCATCGTCGGCCACCACGGCCCCAACAAGTAGGGACCCAACGATGACCAACTACATCTTCCGCGACACCGCCGTTCTACTGAAGCGGTCTCTGCGCCACATCCTGCGCAGCCCAGACACGATCATCACCACTGCCGTCACGCCGATCGCCATGCTGCTGCTGTTCGTCTACGTCTTCGGGGGCGCGATCCAGATCGGCGGCGGCAGGTACGTCAACTACCTGTTGCCCGGAATCCTGCTGATCACCGTCGCCTCCGGCATTGCCTACACTGCCTTCCGGCTCTTCACCGACGTCTCCGGCGGCATCTTCGAACGATTCCAGTCCATGCCGATCGCCCGGTCGGCTGTGCTGTGGGGCCACGTGCTGACCTCCGTCGTGGCGAACCTGATCTCGCTCGCGCTTGTCGTACTCGTCGCAGTGGCGATGGGCTTCCGCTCCAGCGCCGGAGTGCTCGCCTGGCTCGCGGTCCTCGGGATCCTGGTGCTGTTCACCCTGGCGCTGACCTGGCTGGCAGTCATCCCCGGACTGACCGCGAAGTCGGTCGATGGGGTGAGCGGGTTCTCCTACCCGCTGATCTTCCTGCCGTTCATCAGCTCAGCGTTCGTCCCCACCTCCGGCATGCCGGGCCCGGTGCGCTGGTTCGCCCAACATCAGCCTGTGACCTCGATCGTGAACACCATCCGCCACCTCTACGCCGAGCAACCGGTCGGGAGCGACGGCTGGATCGCCGTCGCCTGGTGCGTCGGCCTGCTGCTCGTGGCCTATGCGCTCGCGATGAGTACCTACACCGCAAGATCGCCTAATCCCCACCACGGAACACCCACCACGGAACAACTCAGCAGAAGGAGAGAACCATGACCAATCTCTTGACCAAGATTCTCGGCGACAAGAAGGAATGGAATGCGATCCAGGCGCGGGCGAACGCGCTGCCCCGCGGCTACCGGATCGTCTACGGCGAGATGAAGTCCTACATGTGGAAGACCACCACCGGCGACGGCATGGGAACCATCGCCGCCCTCAAGGAGGTGCTCGGGCTCTTCGAGACCAGCGCGGCCCAAGGCATGAGCGTCCTGGACGTCACCGGCGAGGACGTCGCAGCGTTCTGCCACGACCGCTTGCGCGGCAAGTCCTCGTCGTACCTGGACAAGTGGCGTGACTCGCTCAACCGCGACGTCGCCAAGAAGCTCGCAGAATAGCTCCATGCTGACCATCAGCCAGCTCGCGTCATACGCCGGCGTGACGGTCCGCGCGGTTCGGCACTACCACGCCAAGGGTTTGTTGCCCGAACCCGAGCGCGACCACTCCGGCTACCGGCGCTACGGCGCCGCGGCCGTCGTGGAACTCATCAGGATCCGCACCCTGGCCGAAGCCGGCGTGCCGCTGGCGCGGGTGCGCGAACTGTTGGCGGCCGGTGACGCAGAGTTCGCAGCGTCGGTCGAGGACATCGACCGCCGTCTGCGCGCGGAAATCCGCGAACGCCAGCGTCACCGGGAGCGGATCGGGCAACTCACGGCAGGCGACAGCCTGGCGCTGCCGCCCGAGGTGGTCGCCTACCTCGACCGGATGCGTGAACTCGGCTTCCGACCGCGGCTGATCGACATTGAACGCGACAGCTGGATCCTGATCGCCGCCCAGATGCCGGATGAGGTACCGGCCTTGATGGCGATCAAGCACGCGCAGATCGAGCACGAGACGTTGCGCGGGCTGTATCTCGACGTCGGGGACCTCGCCGATTGTGCGCCCGACGACCCGCGGCTGCCTTCGCTCGCGGACCGGGTAGCCGCCTTCATCGAGGCGGCAGCCACCGAGGCCGCGGGGTGGGAGGAGGATCAGCCAATCAGCGACGACCTGGTCGCGCTGCTCGACGCAGCGTTCGTCGAGTCGTTCCCGTGCGCTCGGCGCCTGCTCGTGCTCCTCGAGGAGCGCGGCTGGACCGGGTGGACCAACATCAGGCGCTTGGACCCCGCAGGATGATTGCTTGGGTCGCTAGCTGCGTTGATGCCGGCGCCAGTCCCTCGGGGACGTGCCGACCCGGCGCCGGAAGTACGTCGCGAAGTTGGCCGCGTCCTCGAACCCGAGCCGGCTCGCGACCCGCGCGGCCGGCAGGTCGGTGTGGGCGAGTAGGCGCTTCGCTTCCAGGACGGCACGCTCATCGAGCAGCCGCTTGGCGCCCACGCCGCTGCTCGCCCGTACCGCACGGGTGAGCGTTCGCGGGCTGCATCCGAGGCGAGCCGCGTACCAGGCGACGTCCCTGCGCTCACGCAGGTGCGCGTCGATGAGATCCCGATAGCGACGCGTCAGCGACTTCTCCGCGTCGTCGTCGCCCGCAGCAACTGGCGCGACGCGGTGCAGCAACGCGGCGAGCAAGTGCCGCAGCACAGCCGGACGTGCGAGTGCCGGGTCCTCGACCGCGGCGCGATGCTCATCGGCCAGGTGGATGACGGCGCTGCGGGCCAGCGCGAAGGCGGTCGAGGAAAGGTTCCAGGTGATCGGAAGCTCCGAGCCGTTGAGCATCGTCGTCGTCGCCTCACCCGCCGCCGTGGGTGTGAACAGCACGAGCCGGCCCTGCACTGCGTCGACGTCGATCCAAGCGTGGACGGTGCCGGGCCGCAGCCAGACAACGGTCTGCGGAACGAGCATGGCGTCGACGAAGTCCGCCCGGTGACGTCCGACGCCGGCCTCGACGAGCGCGAGCACGTGGAACGCCGGGCGTTGCGGACCGACCCGACGACCCTCACGGTCCATGCGGCGCAGTTGCGCAAACGACAGCACCTCGACCTGCAGCCAGGACGCACCGACAGCCGGCTGGTACCGCACCTGCCACACGTCGTGACCGATTTCCACAGGGTTTGGTCGCCTTCGCTCAGTGCCGCTCAGTGCCGCTCAGTGCCGCTCAGTGCCGCTCAGTGCCGCTCAGTGCCGCTCAGTGCCGCTCAGTGCCGCTCAGTGCCGCTCAGACCGACGAACCTACTGTCCACTCTGTCGGGATGAACAGCGTCTGCGGGTAGGGGTCGGCCGCGGGCTCGGGCCACCCGGCGGGTTCTGCCCACTACTGCGGAAGCTGTCCACTAGCACAACCCTGGTATACCACCGGCGGCGTAGTCTTGGCGCATGGTCGACCAAGACAGCGCGGCGGTGGGCGCTACCTGCGGGCCGGACGCGGTGTCGTGCGGGGTCGAGCTGACCGGGGTGTTCCGGCTGCTCGGCAAGCGCTGGAGCGGGATGATCGTCGGCACGCTCTTGCAGCGCCCAGCCCGGTTCGGTGAACTGGCCAAGGCGATCCCCGGGATCTCCGACAGTGTGCTGAACGAGCGGTTGCGCGAGCTGATGGCGGCGGGCCTGATCCAGCGGCAGCTGGCCGACGGCCCGACCACCGCCGTGCTGTACCAACTCACGGCTGCGGGGCTGGACTTCCGGGTGGCGTTCGACGAGCTGCGGGCGTGGGCCGCCCGCAACCAGCTGGGCGCCGGCGCCACGTACGGCTCCTGATACCTGGTAGATCGGGAGTGGTCGTACCC
>JAABUP010005401.1_pt1 | contig 19454 bp, 13 predicted proteins | sample 5559201 | NCBI WGS metagenome assembly JAABUP01 (sample SAMN10711887, study PRJNA513373) | rock metagenome | isolation source: Antarctica rocks | place: Antarctica
GCTTGGGGTGCAGGCTATGACAAACGGCGCCCAAGCACTGGGCCCTGGTGTCATGTTGCGCAGCTCTGGGCCACCCTCCCACACACGCAGGGCACTGTGCACGCAGAGGACTTGAAACCGCCTCGCTTGCAGCTGTGTTCACAGCGCACAGCCATGCCTCGTGTGTCATCACGTGGTCGGTGATCAGCAAGGCGGCAGGCTTTACAGTTGTCAGGTGTCAGTGAGCACAGGCGCGCACCTGAAGTACGCGTGCAGACGGCGCGCACACCGTGCTCTCCTTGGTGGTACTGACTCAGCACGCCGGCGAGCCTGGTCAACAGCAGCGCGCCAAGCTGCTGCTCGCCCTGCGCAGCGTGCAAAGGCCTCGCTTGGACAAAATTGTCTTGAAAGCAGAGGCGCGCGCGCGCAGGAGCATGCTCCGTGCTCAAGCCGTGCGAGAGCAGGACCTGGTGTGAGGCTACTACGGCAGTGGTCCAGGCAGTCTCTATGCGTGCCTGGTCGCCTGGAACAAGGTGCGCGCGCAGAGAAGGCAACGGGCCCCAAGGTGGCAGGAGGGCAGGAAGCACCGCAAAATTAAGCGGGAGCAGCACACCTCTGGCTGCGGAGAGGCCCTAGGGCTGGGCGTGTTAAGGAGCAGGTGCACGGACTGCGTATGTGTTGCACGGCCTAGCAGCGCGCCTTCATGAGTGCTTGCTTCAGCCGCTGAAGGTCAGCGCTGTTCCTTCGAGGCAACGGTTCGGACTTGATCTGTTGTCCAGCCTTTAAGCAAGTCCAATGGTATGACAGGGTACGGAATCTGGCGTTATTCTAAAAGTGTAACGCCAGGCAAGGCCTGAACTGCAGCAATGGGCTACGAGCTATCCAGAAACAGTTGCGACACATGTTGCAAGGAGAGCAGCAGGGCAGCCGTGACACAGTGTTTCCACCCCCCACCAAGCACACCACGCGAGGCAGCTGGGAGGCGGCTGGGAGGCACGCACGTCACAACCGCGCACGAGATATTTCGCTACGCTTGCGGCTGGGCTACAGTGCTCACGTGCGTGGTGACAGGTTGCTGCGGATGCCAAACGCACGCTCATTTATCTCCGCAAGCTTGTTACAGGCGGGCTTCAGCGTGCTGCAGGGCCTGTGCTCTGTCAATTGCTTTCGGCAGCCCGGCAGGCGTGACACTCATCGCGCGCTGGCCAGGCTAGGATGCCGCCCTGCCTGGAGCTGCGCGCGGTGCTTAAACCTCGTGGGGCCGGCGTGCGTGCGTGTGATGACGAGGGAGCTCAACGTAGCCTGCTGAATTTAGTGTGCGGCTTCCGGTCTTGTCGCATAGCAGTGTCATGCCCCATTAAACATACAGCCGGCTCATGGCACATGCAGGGCAGTCTAATGTCGCTCACAACATCAAGGACAGCAGAGGCACCATCTGTAAGCACGTGCATGTTCCTGTTCAGCGACCGACCATGGCCTATGCACTGTCTTGCATAAGTAGGCTTTGCTCCAGAGCTGCGGCTGGCATGAGCAGATGCTGGCTAACATACATGTTATGCGAACACGGGTTTGGACACTGTGCTTAGGCTGACACAAGAGCGTGATAGAAAGAGCAGCACACTCACCATTCCATGCTTACAGTCCTAGCCTTTTTGACGAGCGTCCTTGCCTGTCCCACAGACACACGGCAGCACAAACAGTGTGCATGCGCTTCCTCGCCGCAGTGCATCACTCTCAGCCTCTCCAATGCTGCGCTGGTCCCGACACCTTCCATTTCCTGCTGATCCGGCCGTTGACACTGTGCATGTACCCAACCCACACCAATAAGTCAATCCTAGCAAGCATCGTAGTGCTCACCCTTTTCACTTCATCATCACCTCCAAACACATGGCGCGCCTCCCGCTGCCGCCCATGCGCGCGCGCGCTCGTGCGCAGCCCTGGCCGCCGGCAGGTCGGGCGCGCCGGGGGCAGGCCAGCGGCGCCAGGCCAGGCGGTTCAGCCTGGCCTCGACCCAGCCGCGCCCTTCAGGAGGCACTTCAGGAATGCCAACCTCCACCGCAAAGCGGTCCCCGCACCTGTTTATCATCTCGAGCACAAGCTCGCGAGTGCGACGCTCACCGCGAGTGCGGCGCTCTTCTTCATCACTACTATATGTAACCCCCGGGCCTGTACATATTGTGTGAATGCCGTCATGCGCAGCGCACAGCTCTGCAGCCTGCAAGCGGGCGTGGCAGAGGCGCTCCGCGGCCGTGGCCGCATCCTCCTCGTCGGCCCACAGTTCCACATGGCCACCAGACACGACGCGCGCAGACCTGACCTTGTTAAAGACCTGAACATCCAAGCCTTCGACAGGCGCCCCAGAGCCGTCCACCTCGAGATGCGGGAGGCTAGCAAAGCCCTCCAGGAGGGGTTGGTTGTAAATGGCCAACATTGGGCTCACTCTACTGGCTGGTTCATAGGCTATGTCATCGGCTATGAAGCGGAGGGTGTGCAGCCGTGGCAGCCACCCTGCCACGCCTGCGCCCGAACGCGACGCCCACGCCAGGCCCGAGATGCAATCTTCAGACAGGCCGAGCAGGTCCAGCTCCTCCAGGGTGCTTGGCATGTAGTCGGGCCACAAGTACTCGCAGTCGTGTCTGCAGGCATAAAAATCACAGCAGGTGATGCCCAGCTTGGTCAGGCGCAGGCCGCTCAGATCCAGGGCGGGTGGCGCCCTGTGCCTCCTCCCACAGGCCACCAGCTGCAGCGGCACTCCGGACAGCTGCAGCAGCGTGCCGCCGTGCCGGGCCAGAAACCGATCAAGCAGCGGCCGCTCCCACAGGATGTCCGGAAAAGGCTCCTCATCCTCGTCTCGATCGCAGAACTTGGCGTCCTCTACGCGGCCGGCCCGCGCGGGACCAAGCAGCCAGCGGCGCTGCGCGTCGCTCAAAGGCGCCGCGCTGAAGTCGAGCGCCAGCGGCAGCGGCGGCGCGCGCAGCAGCTCGCGCACGCGGCGGCACACGAGCGCCAGGCCGGCCGCGGGGCGCACCTCCGTCGCTGCAGGGCGCGGCGGCCTGCCCGCCCAGGCGCGCCGCAGGATGCCGCCCAGCAGCTCGTCGGGCAGTGTCGTGAAAGGCACCTGCGCGGCCGGCAGGGCGTGTGACGCAAGGCGGTGACCTCAGCTGCGGCGCGAGGCAGTGCAGCCTGGGCTTGAGCAGCCCGGTGAACATGCAGGCAATGCTCTCGGCCTGCGTTTCGACCTCTGGCCAGCGTACTGCTGCACCAATCAGAACATTGCTGGCACACGCTCTCACACTGCGAGGCGCGCAGCAGCTTGCCTCAAGGTTGCAGGAGTCTCTGGAGGGAAGAGGGGCCTTGCATGCGCAGGGCACGTGTGGGGCCCGTCACGCATATCAATGCCTCGGCAAAGCAAAGCATGCAGCTCGCCGCAGCCCGTCGCAACCGAGCGCAATCGCAGGCTAGCTGTCTGGCGCTGCTTCGCAGCACCTCAGGTCCCCAAGCTACGCGAGAGGCCCGCATACAGTGCAGATGTGTAGCCCTTGTGTTAGCTCAAGAGTGCCGCACCTCCTTGGCAGCTTGATCACCAGCTACAGGACTCGCCATGCCGAATCCTGCCTCTGGTGCAAAGGAGGTCTGGGGTACGGTCAATGACGAGTGGCGCCTATGCGTATAGCCCTGGTGTGGAACCAGTGATGCCTATACATATAGCCCTGGTGTGGAACCAGTGATGTCAAGTTGCTAAGCACTCTGGGCCACCTTCCTACACGCGCAAGGCAATGCGCAGAGACGTCATCTTTAACAGGAAATCCAAAATAAATTGGGAAGGGGGGATAGGGCAGGGTACGGCGGTGCACTGTAACGTTATGGACCATTAGACTGGAGCAATGGGCTATGCGCCATGAAGGTGCAATTGCAGTGCGGGGCAACAATTGTGGGCGCCCCGCTGCCTGCCGTGTGCGCGACAGCTGGCTTGCATATGCTGCCATTCGCCTGCTGCCGCTCCAGAGGCGTGCGCGTCAGGCGGTTCTGCAGGCACCCATGCGCCAGATATTCAGCCAGTCTGCTAGAGTAGGGGCAGGTCACATGCTTGCAACACGAGGCAGACCATAGATTTGCATTCTGCCAGCACAGTGTGTACCTTGCTGGCACGAGCTGTTGTAATGTGAAGACGGAGCGCACACATTCACCACCCGCATATCCGCACCAAGAGCGTGTGAGCCGCACAACAGTTGAGGTCACACCCAATTTTTACTTCCTGCAACCACGCCACACTGAACCTCAAGGAGACTCCCGGCTAGCAGAGCAGCAGGGCAGCCGTGACACAGTGCTTCCGCCCCCCACCGAGCACGCCGCGTGGGGCAGCTGGGAGGCGGCTGGGAGGCACGCACGCCAGACCCGTGCACGAATTGTTTCACGAGGCTTGCGGCTGGGCTACAGTGCTCACAAACGTGATGACCCGGGGGCTGCGGATGCCGAGTGCGCGCTCACTTGCCTCCGCAAGCTTGTTACAGGCGGGCTTCCGCATGCTGCATGGCCTGTGCTCTGCCAATCACTTGCTTGCCTTCAAAAATGTAGTAACAACCTAGCAGCACTGTTAATGCAACTCATCACGCCGTGCCTCAGCCGGCTCATCACTGCACACAGGGATCACCGAGGGATGCCGGGCGGTGTAACAGGGCATCAACCCAGCCTCAAAACTGTCTTCAGTGTACAAACCGCTTATAAAGCCTTACAGGGTACGCATACTTTGCCACAAGCCTACCTCTGAGGCGCGCATCATTACCATTTACACAATATGCTGCTTGCCACATGTGAGTAAGAAGGGAAAAACGCGCTCCGCCTGTCGCGTGAGCACCCAGGCTGTGCGCTGCATGCGCCTGTTCAGTCACGCTGACCGACATGTACACAGTGCGCGGCGCACGAGGTCACAGACACCTGTTACAGACACCCAGGCAGCGTGGGCCGAGGGCAGGTCGGCCGCGCCTCGCCGAGCCGGAAGCCGCCCCCGGCCGCAGACGCGCGCCGCGCTCGGCGTCAGGACGTCGCGCCTCGCATCGCGCTCTCTGACAGGCTGTCGGAGTAGCCTTTTCGGCCGTCGGTGGGCTGGATTGTCACCTCCAGCACCTGCATCGGCTGCGCGTCGTGCTGCGCGGGCCGCGCCACACACTCGAGTCGGCGCCCCGCTCCGCCGCGGCGCGGGAGCGCAGCCGAGCGGCGCACCGCGCAGGCGGGCCCAGCGGCGCGGGCCCGGCACCTGCGACGGCACCTCGAAGCGCACGCCCGGCACGGCCTGCGCAGCGGCGGCGTTGGGGCCGGTGGCACGGGCGCGCGGGTGGGGTGCGCGTCAGAGCAGCCCCGGGCGGCGGCAGCCGGTCGCCCGGCCCCCACCTCACCTTGTACGTCTGGGCGACCCGGGCGCCCGACAGGCGCTCCAGCCGCTCGGTGAGGACGGCCAGCACGCTGGCCGGCGGCACGGCGTCGCCGTCCTTGCCATAGCTCCAGATGTTGCCCGGCAGCGGCGCCTGGCCGCCTGGGTAGCCGGCGGACACCGGCACGGCCGCAACCTCCAGCGCCGGGCCGCTCGCCGCGGCGCACCCCGCTCTAGCCTTGGCGCACACCAGGAACGCCGCATCGCCGTGGCCCGCCGTCGCGCGCGCCTGGCGCGCAAGCGCAGCCGAGCTCGGCGCTTAGCGCGCCGCCGCGGCGCGCCGAGGACGGGCGGGGCGCCGGGCGCCCGGCGCGCGGGGCGTGCCACGCACCAGCAGGTGCGCCAGCATGCCCTCCACGGCGGCCTGGTGCGCCTGCAGGACGCGCGCGTGCAGCAGCAGCGGCAGGGGCATCGCCTGCGGAGGCAGCTGGTAGAAGTCGGCCTCCCTGGCGTAGTCCACCAGGTCGACGCCGACCGGCAGGGCGGCCGGCCTCCCGCACCTGCCGCGCGCGCCCGGGCAGCGCTGGCGGCCGGCCGCTGCCTGGCAGCGGAGCGGCGACCGCGATGTGCGGGAGCAGGCCTCTGCAGCCAGGGCGCCTGCTGCATGGCGCCCCTTCCCGGTCCGACCACAGTGAGTCTGCATGCCCAGCCCGTTGACGGCCGCAGTTGCTGATGCAGAGGTGCACCTCAGTCAGCGGCTTGGCTGCTGGGGGACGCAGTAGCGCACCACATGTAATCATGCAGGCGGTGGAACAGCTCAGGGCAGCGGCGGAACGTTAACGTGACCGCCCGGTCCACCGCGCCGCGCTGCCAGACGCGACACACTTCGCGTCTCTCTTCGCCACATGCTGTCACAGCGCAGACTCGGGCACTGGCAGGAAATGCAGGGCCGCTGGTGCAAGCATCACCCATGGGCAAAAGCACATGCGCCCCGTCAGAACTCAAGACCGCTGCGCCGCTCCACACTGGCAGAACTTGCCGGCAACTCACCTCAAGGCCAGCCAGAGAGGCCACCAGCGTGCCGGGATAAGCGTCCAGTGTATCGGCCTTGAATTGGTATGTGTGCATTGCTTCTGGGGTGAGGCCCACAGTGCAGTACACCAGTTCCCTGCCACCGGAATAGTTTCCAAGCGGAACGCCGCCGTATCGCCCGTCGCCGGAGCCACAACCAAGGCCGGGCAGCCCAGCAAAGCTGTGGCGGTGCATTGCATCAAGCAGGACCTGAAGACTGGCCTATGTACCGTGCCCGCCACGCCGGTGCGCAGCTTATTGCAGCTCAGCAGGGCGCAACTTGGCAAGGGCCTTGCCAAGCAGCCGCTCAAGCTCAAAAGTTTGTTTTCCATCAGGGCCTGTTTAGGGTACGGCTGCTATCGGAGAGTGCGAAGGACTTCTGCGCACGGCGGGCCAGGCTTCCCAGTCCGTGCCGGCCTCGACGAGCGTGTGCGCAAGCGCACAAGTGTCAGCAGCAAGGCGCAGATCGGTCACACAAGTCGCCCGCAGTGCTTGCGGCCAGCGAGCTGGGAGTCTCGCATCTGGCAGCCGCGGCGGCAGCGGCGTCCGCGATGTGCGTCTGCTGAGCGCGGGATCAGCGCGTGATGTCGCAGGCGCAGGCGGCCCCGCCCGCCCAGCGGAGCGGCCTGTTTGGGCGGCTATGGAGCGGCAAGGTGCGGGACAGGGGCTGCCTGTGCAGTCCCCTGCACGCTCTCCTCAGCCGCACTGGCAACACACAGCGCTGCGCACCACCCCACTCGGCTGATCGCGCCAGGCGGGCGCCCGGACGTCCGGGCCCTGCGTGCGCTCAGTTGTTATGACAATGACAAGGCCGCGCGGTATCTTTGCATACCCAGCAATCCGCGCCTGCGGCAGCCCCGGAGCCTGCGCGCTCGCGCGGCGCAGGGCGCGGCCGAGGGCCGCAAGAAGCCCGTCAAGGCCAAGCTGGGCGAGAAGAACACGATGTTCTACGACGAGGAGGTGCGCCCAGGGCCGGGCGCCCTTGTGCCTGTCGCGGGCCTCTGCTGGGTGGGAGGCGCGCCGGCTAAGCGGGCGGGGCGCTGGGACGGCGGCGTGCCCTGATCGCCTTGCAGCGCGCTGTCGCGTGGCAAAGGGGCTGTTGCATGGTCACATGGCTGATAGAGGCGCGTCTGCGTCCTGCGCGTGCGCTGAGGCTCTGCGGGGCGTGCCCGCGCTTGGTGAGGCAGCCGGCAGGTGTGGTGGGCGGCAGGGGCGCGCGGGCAGCTCATCAAAGCGTTCCAGTGGCTGAGCGGGTGCGTGTGATCTGTTCGGCAGCTGAAGATGTGGCGGATGCCTGGGGAGCCCGCGCCGGAGGGCGGCGGGGCGCCGCCGCCGCCGCCGTCGCGCGCTGCGTCGCCCGCCGCGTCCGACGCCGGCAGCGGCCAGGGGGACGGCGCCGCGCGCCCCACCGGGTGCGCATACCGCGCAGAGTGAGGCACTGCACCAGCATGCCTTCCTGTGCGCTGCCCTCACGGCGCGCTACGCCGCGAAGGTTGCTGCCACTGGCGTGCGCCAAGGGGGTTGTCGGGCTCCTGCAGCCCCGCACAGTTGCGCTGGCATTGCGGTGTCTCAAAGCTGCCACCCGCATGCACAGCAGACCTGTCTGTCCGCCCTGACCTCGCGCCGCATGTGCGGCACGGGCCAGCCAGCTCTGTGATCAGCGCCAGGACCTGAGCGTAAAAACGCAACGCGCTGTGCGGGAGCGCAGGGCGCGGGGCGTGGCCGCGCGGTACGCCGACGCGGGCCTGCTGGGCGGGGGGGCGCGCGCGGTCGCGCCCGCGGACGCGCTGGCGCCCAGGCCGCCGCTTGCGCCGTCGGCGCCCACGGTGCGCGGCCACTGCTGTGGGACTCAGGGTTGGGTGAGCAGGGCAGGGTAGGGTACCGCGCATGGGCTGATACCCGCAGTTCATGTGGTCGCAAAGGCTGTGAGCAGGTGCGGCCAGTGCAACTGCGCTGGGTGAGGGCAGTCGCACAGCGCAGCGGGGTGCTGGCGTACGCATGTCTGGCAAGGTAGTGCAGGGAGGGCGGCCCGCGAGGTTGTGGCTGCCCGGTCGGCTGGGCAGCTGCTAAGAAAAGCTCAGTTCGGGAACGCCAGGGCGCCTAGACAGCCTGCCGCGGCTGTCGGGGCGCTGTTCTTCGTGCTGCCGGCAGCTGCCACGCCCCCTCCAACACGTTGGTCTGCCGGCGCAGTTCTTTGTGCCGGGCGGCGGGGCAGCGGCGGGCGCGGCGGCCGCGCAGCCGCGCTTCTTCGTGCCGGGCGCCGCCGCGTCCTCGCAGGCGCGGCCCTGTCCGCGCGCAGCACCGGCCGTTTGCATGTCCGCCTGCGCGACCCCGTGCGCAAACACGGTCCACAGTGTCTGGAAGGCGGGGGCCAGCCTGGCCGCGCGCCTTGCTGCACACCAGGCGGGGGTGCCGGTGGGCAACCCGACGGCTGGTGTTGGTTCAGCGGCGCCTGTCGTGCGGTGCCTTGTGGAACCTCACCAGGATGGCGCCGACGAGCCCGGCCTGCGCCAGGCGGGCGGGTACGCCGCATTTGGGCGCGGTGCAAAGGGCCGCGGGCGCGCCGAAGCGCGCGGCGCCGACGACGGCGAGGCGGTGGCGAGCCCCAAGCGCGCCAAGCTCGGTGCGCCGCGCTCTGCAACGTAGGGCTCCCTGAAGTGCAGGGCCCTGCGCGGGCCCTGCTGAGCCTGCGGCTCCAGCCAGAGCGCGACCTTGTAAGCACTTGCCCTCCGCAGAGCGCTCCATGCTGTGTGTGCTGACAGACGGCGGGCTGTGCAGACGCGGGCGAGCCTGCGGTCGCGGTCACTGATGACTCCGCCGCTGCTCCCGAGTCGGGTGCGCGCCCAACAGCACCGAGCGCGCCCCGGCGCCCCTCGTTGCCCTGCTGCCTCAGGCGTGGATAGCTGTCTGCAGCGGGAAACGCCATAGCTGCAATACACAGCCAGCTGTGCGGGGCTCGTCTGCCGTGTGGGCCGGCGCCGACCACCGCGGCCGCGCGCAGGCATCGCGCCCAGCGAGTCCGTCGGCGAGAACGCGAGCTGGGGCGGCGGCGAGCCCTCGCTGTCGGGCCCCGGCTGGAGCGCCGATGCGGCCGCGGGTAGCGAGGCGGATGCGCCGCCCGCCGGCTCGCCCACCAGCTCCGCCCCGGACGCGCCCGCCTGGCAGGGCTGGCGCGCGGGCGCCCCCGCCGCTGACGCCGGTGGCGCGCCCGATCCGGAGGGGGCTGCCTGGGCCGCGCCCGGTGCCGAGCGCGGCGCAGACGCGGCCAGCGGCGCCGGCATGGGGTCTGGCACGCCAGAGGGCGAGGCGGGCGGCGGCGGCTGGGCGCAGGGCGGCGACCCGTTGGACGCCCCGGATGCGGGCGGCGCCGGCGGCTGGGGGAGCGGCGCGGACCCGCTGGAGCCCATGCAGGGCGGCTGGGCGCACGGGGAGGACGCGCTGGGCCTGCCCGAGGGCGCAGGCAGCGGCGGGCTGCCGGGCGGCGACCCGCTCGACCTGCCCGAAGGCGCCCAGGGCGGCTGGGAGGGCGGGGCGGACGCGCTGGCGGCCCCGCAGGGCGGCGCCGGCGGCGCGGACGGCGGCTGGGCCGCGGAGGCCGCCGGCGGCGCGGCGGCCGGCGCGGATGCGGGCAGCCGCGTGGAGGGCGGCGGCGCGGGCGCCTGGGGCGGCGGCGGCGAGGGCGGCGGCGAGGGCGGCGGCAAGGCGGGCGGTGGCGAGGCGGGCGGTGGCGAGGCAGGGCCCTACGGAGGGTACACATGGGACCAGGCGCGGTCCCGCGCTAGCGCGCGCTCCCGGTCGCGCCCAGGCGGGCGGGGCGAAACTGCATGCACCGCAGTGCGGCTTCGAGCGGGGCAAGTCACGGGGATGGCCTCCAAGCACGGCGGCCGTGCGTTGCAGCCGCTTGTTCACCTGAGCGCGCGCGCGTTACGCACGCGCCGGCGAGGCCCCGACACACCTGCTGTCCCTCGCCGCGCTCGGGGCGTGACAGACGGCGTGACACGCGGCCGGCGCGCAGATGCATGCCTGGGCGGCGTACTACGTGGAGATCGGCCAGTGCACGGAGGCCGAGGCGGGGGAGTGGGTCGCGGGCCTGGTCGCGCAGGCCGAGGCGGCCGGCGCGCACGCGCCCGCAGCGCCCGCGCCCGACGGCCCTGACCCCGCCCAGGACGACGCGCACGCCGAGCCCGCCGGCGGCCCGTCCGCGGCGGACGCAGCCGCTGAGCACGCGGACGCGCACGCGGCGCCGGGCGCGGCCGGCGCGGCCGGCGACGGCGCGGCCGGCGACGGCGCGCCCGCATGGCCGGCGGTCGGGCAGGCGCCCGAGCCGCCCGAGGATGGCGCCGTCGCGGCCGTCGGCGCGGATGCGGCGGACGCGGCGGAGCATGCCGTTGCGGGCTTGGGCGGCGGCGCGGCGCCAGGCGACGGCGGTGACGCGCAGCGCGCCGGCCAGAGCGCGGGCTCTGCTGTGGAGGGGCACGGCGCGGAGGAGACCGCCCGCTGGCACCCGGAGGCCGCGGGCGAGGACGGCAGCGAGCGGCAGGCCGCTGGTGAGGTTGGGGCGCCTGCATCGGGCGAGTCCCCGAGCGCGGCAGCGTCGGCCGCTGCCGACGCCAATGGCGGCCTGGAGCACGACGGCGCGGCGCGGGACGCGCTGCCCGCCAAGTCGAGCGCGCCGGCCGCGGGCGCGGGTGCGCGCCGGCCCTTGCGTTGGGAAGCCGTGTGCGCCGATGCGCAAGGTGCTGCATGCGGTTGCACGCGTGCCCGATGCTTAGTGAGCGCGCCAAGCGCCGCACCTTCTGCCGCTGCGAACCTGCGCGTATGCGCGCCTGCCCGCTGTGTCGCACCCTGGCGGCCAGCGCAGGGCGGCGCTTGCCACCCACGTCCCTCTGCATGCACCAAGCCATAATCGCCTGCTTCTTCCTCATCTCAATACCACCTGTGTGCCTGGCAGTGCTGGGCCCCTTTCAGACGCGCCAATGTTCAGGTCACCTGTTGGCGCAGCCCGGCTGTCCCAGCGCCTGCTGCCCCCCGCTGCGTGCAGACGGCGGCGGCGGCGGGGGCGCGAGCGGCCTGGAGCCCGCCGCCAGCAGCTCGTCGCTCGGCGACTGGGCGGCCGCCACCAAGCGCGCGCAGCCCAGCTTCGGCAAGCTCGCCGGTGCGCGCCGCCCCGCCCGCCCGCGCGCACCGCTCCGCCTCGCGAGCGCGGCGAGGCAGCCGGTGCATCGACGCATCAGCCGGTGCATTTACGCACAAGGCCTGCGCTGTGGCCCACACTGCATGCTTACAAGCGGCGCCTGCCCGCGGCTGCCCGCGCCCATGCTCGGCCGTGCGCGCCCTGAGCTGAGCGCGCGCAAGCGCGCAGGCCCGCTGCCCTGGGACGCGGTGTCGGAGCGCAGCGCGACCGAGGAGGACGCCGTCTCGCTGGCGTCCGCGGGCGACGCGGCCGCCGAGGGCGCCGCGGGCGAAGGCGACCCTGACGGCGCGGCGCGCGCCGGCAGCGGCGCGGGCGCGCGCGCGGACCCCGCGCGCGCCGCGCCGCGCCTGGCGGGCGTGGCCCTGGCGGAGGCGGCCGAGAGCGCGGGCGGCGCGCTCGCCGGCTGGGTCACCGGCCTCGTGCGCTCGGGTGCGCGCTGCAGGGCAGGGCGTCGTGTGCTGCGCGCGTGCCCTGCCGAAGCAGGGCTGTAGGGGCGTTCTGTAGGCCAGAGCGCAACCGGTGCTTAGACCGCGCGAGCGGCTGCCGCAGAGCCTGGGATTTCGCCGGCTGTCGGGCCTGCTCGGAGACGCCTGCGCTCGGCCGACACGTCCGCGCCGCCGGCACGCCGCATCACTGCGGCAGCCTGCGCCGCCTCTGCCCGACATGCTCCCGCGCGCTGCTCTTGTGCGGCACCTCGGCCTCCCGCGACCGCTGAGGCGGCGGGCGCGCGCGCAGACGCCGTGCAGTCGGCAGTCGGCGGCCTGGGCGCGCGCTTCCCGCGTGGCGATGCCGGCCGCGAGGGCGCCGCGCCGGCGCCGCCGGCCGCTCCGGAGCACGGCAGCGACGCGGTGCAGGGGCCGCCGCCCGCGGCCAGCCCTGTGCGCGCGGCCGCCGGCGAGGCGCCGCCGCCGGCCGGTGTGGCGTTCTGGGGCGAGAACGGCGGCGGCGCCGACGACTGGCTCGCCGGCGATAACGCGCCGGCCGCGCCGCCGGCCGCTGCGCGCCCCGGCGCGCCCGCGCGCGAGGCCCTGCCCGCGCCGCAGCGGCGCGCGTCGACCGACTTCGCCGGCGCGGCCGCCAGCCCGGCGTGGGCCGTCGGCGGCGCGCGCTCGCACTCCGTGCAGGCGTACTCCGCGGAGCCATACGGCGCCAATGGCGGCCCGCCGCCCGCGCCGCCCGCCGCTGCCGGCTGGGCCGGCGGCGGCGGCGCCGGCGCCGCTGGCAGCGCGGCCGCCTACCGCTACCCGCCCTCGGCGCCCGCGTCGCCGGCGGGCGCGCTGGGCGGCGCGGCGCCGGCCGCCTTCCTGGCGCCCGCCTGGCGCGCCAGCGCGGCGTTCGAGCCGGACTTTGCGCCCGCGCGCGGCAGCGGCGAGGGCTGGGGCGAGCCGGGCGGCGACCTGGACGCGCTGGAGGCCGGCGGCGGCAGCCGCGCCGGCGGCTACGCCGCGCCGCCGCCGCCGCCGGTGCCGCTGCTGGACACGACGCGCCTGCGCGCCGACGGCGGCAGCCACGGGCCGCCCGGCGGCGCGTCGCCGCTCGCGGCCGGCGGCGCCTTCGCCGCCTTTCTGCCCAAAAGCGCGTCGCAGCCGCACGGCGCGCCGGGCCACGCGCCCGCGCCGCAGCCGCACGCCGGCAGCCCGGGCGCGCTGCGGCTGCCGCCCGTGTTTGGCGCGCCGCACGCGCACGCCGGGCCGGGCGAGGCGGCCACGCCGCGCGGCTACGCGGGCGCGGGCGCCGCGTCGCCGGGGCCGCGCGGCCGCGTCGGCGCCGCCTCGCTGCCGCTGCCGTTCGGCGGGCTGCAGGCCGGCGGCGTCGCGGACACGCCGCGCGCGGCGTGGGCGGCGGCCGCGGGCGCGCGCGCCGGCGCGGCCTGGGCTGCCGCGGGCGCCGCGCCGCGCGCCGCCTCGATCGAGCGCCCGCGCTCGGCAGACCACACGCTGCTGCTGGGCGGCGACGCCGGCGCCGGCGGCGGCGGCGCGGCGACGCCGCGCACGCTGCTAGCGGCGTCTGGCCGCCCGCGCTCCGCCGGCGCGACGCCCGCCGCGGACGCCGGCGGCGACGACCGCGGCGCCGCGCCGGCGCTGGACTTCCAGGCGCTGGCCGCGCAGTTCACCGCCGAGGGGTGCGCGCCCGGCGCCCTGGTGCAGGCCTGCGGCGCGGCGCGCGGTCTGCGTCTCGTGAAAAGGCAGCCTGCCCCCGCCCCGCCGCACAGGCCCCTTTGCCACACAAATAGCTGCACGTTCCCTAGCCTTTCAGCCGGATCATCACCAGGCGCCCCGCGCGCAGGACCGGCCCCGAGCTGCTTGGCAAGCGGCTGAACGCGCGGCTGTCCTCGCCGTTCGACGATGCGGTCGGCGGCAGCGGCGCATCCATCGCGCAGCGCCAGTCCGCGCAACTGCTCGAGGGCCGCGCCAGCATGGATGAGGTGCCCCTCGCCCTCCTCTGGCCCACGCGCGAGGGCTCCGAGGCCCGGTTAGGGTGCAGCGCATTGCCGGCCCCTGTGATGAGGCCAGTACAGCTGGCTGGCTGCGCTGCAGGACCAGCCTGCGCGTGCGCACACGCGCGCGCGGGCCCCTGTACGGCGCCGGGCTGGGGCGTAGCCTCCGCGCCCTGACGCCGCACGCGCGCGCGCGCAGGCGCCGCACGGCAACGGCCTGCCGGCCGCCGGCGCGGCGGCCGCCGCGAACGGCGGGCCGCCCGCACATTGCGCCGCGCCGGCAGGCGACAACTTCTTTGAGAGCCTGATCGGCGAGGGCGCTGCTGGTGCGCTCGCATGGATTGCGCACCCGATTGGTGTGTGGCAGGGCGCGTGGACCTTGTGCGGTGGGGATGCCCGTTCTACTGTGCCGCTGCACCGGCCCGGTGCACTGGCTCCCTTATCAGAAAGGCAAAGCTGGGTTTGCAGCACCACACAAGCTGGTGCCCCCGCAGGCGCGCCGCCCGCGGAGGCGGCGAGCGCGGGCGCCGGCGAGGCGGAACCTCCCCGCGTCGTGTCCGCATTCGCGCAGGCCGCGCCGCTCGCCGGCGCGGATGCCGGCCAGCAGGCACGCCCCGCGCCGCGCCCGTCCGAAAAAGAGCCGGGCGGGGAGGCTGCGGCGGTGCTCCCTCGAATCTGATGCTGACTGTACGGGGGCGGCGTCCCCCGGCGGCGCGGGCAGCTTAAGCGCGCATATGAGGCCGCTCGGAAACGTCCTGCACTCACGCACTGCGCCTGTTGTTCTGTGCGGCCGGTGCCGTTCGCGCGTGACCCCGCCCGCGGCGCGCGCGCGCAGCAGCGGGAGCTGGACGCCGCACAGCGCGAGCTGGCTGAGGCGCGCGCGGCCGCGGCCGCCCTGGCGGCCGAAAAGGACGCGCTGGCGGCGCATAGTGAAGCGTGGGCGGCCGAGCGCGACGCGCTGCAAGCTGACAAGGTGCGGCGGGCGGTGGGGCGCCCTGTGCCACGCGTGCGCCCGCTGCCACGCCGGCGCTCCGCGCAGCCGCCCCGATGCAGCGAGCAACGCCCGGGCGGCAGACGGGCAGGCGCCCGCGCAGCCGCGGCCTGCGGTGCGCGCGGAGCCTGGGTGGCAGGCGTGCGCGGGGCGCCGCCCTCCGTGCTGCCGGCCTTCCCGCCTGCCAGAACCCTAGCCCTACCCTATCATGAGCTGCCGCGCGCGCGACCAGGCGCGCCTGGAGGCCGAGCTGGCGGAGCTGGGCGCGGACGCGGAGGCCGTGGCCGCGCAGTCCGAGGACCTGATGCAGGAGCGCGACGCGCTCGCCGCCGCGCTCGCCGCCGCGCAGGGCGCCGCGCCGGGCGCGCCGGCCCAAGACGGCCCCGGCGCCCCGGCCGCGCCCGCCGCCGACGCCGCCGCCGCGGAGCGCGCCGCGATCGCCCGCGCGCTCGCCGGCACGCCCGCGGCCGCAAGCCCGGAGGCCGACGCGGCCGACGACGCAGCCCCCGGTGCTGTGTCCCTGGATGAGGTCCTGGCGCGCGCGGCGGCGCTCGTGCGGCGCAGCGAGGCGGCGGAGGCGGCGGCCGCGGCGGAGCTGCGCGGCGTGCTGGCCGCCGCCGAGCAGCGCGCCGCAGCGCTCCAGGACGAACGTGCGGCCGCGCAGGTGCGCAGCCGGCGCCCGGGCTTGGGGGCGCGCCGAGTGCGTCGCTGTGCGTGGGCGCTGAGAACCGACGCCTGCAACTGTGCTGGGAGGAGCAGTGGCCTTCTCAGATTGCTCCAATGCCTCCCGTCGGCACGCTTGCGCGAGCTCAGCCCGCCCGCGTCCGCCCGCGGCCGGCGCTGCACACAAACAGGCGATGCGCTTTTGTTGGCACCTGGGGGCGCATTAGCTCTGGGACAGCACCGCTTGCCTGGCAGCTGCAGGCTGGCCTGCCCGCGCCCCGCCCCACCCCGCGTGAAACTGCGCCGCGCCGCGCAGGAAGCGGTCGCCAGCGCGGCCGCGGCGCCCGAGCCGGCGCCGGAGGCCGGGGACGACCTGGAGGCGCGCGTGGCGGCGCTGACGGCGGAGGCGGAGGCGCTGGCGGAGGAGGGCCTGGCCAAGGACGAGGAGATCGAGGCGCTGGAGGGCCGCCTGGCGCACGCGGCCAAGGCGCGCGTGGGTTAGGGCGCACTAGGGTTAGGGCGCCGCGCCCGAGGCCCGTGGGCTGGCCACGCGGGTTGGGGGCCGCGCGCGCCAGGCGCGCAAGGCCGCAGGGGGCGGGCGCGGGCGGCGCATGCCGGTGCTGCTGTGCAAGACCATGGCGAAAATCTGGGGCCGACGCGCGCTTGCAGCCATACACGCTGCCATGCCACGTGCACGTCAGTGCTAAGCTCAGCGGGCGCGTTGCTTGTATATTCATGGTGTTGTAGGTTTGGATGGAACCCTCACCCTGGATGCACGCGCGCACGCGCCTGCAGGAGGCGGCAGCACAGGCGGCGGAGCTGGAGCGCCTGCGCGCCGGTGCGCCCGCGGCGCCCGGCGGCGCCGCGGACGGCGCGGAGCCGGAGCGGCTGCGCGCCGAGGCAGCCAGCGCGGCCGCCGAAGCCGCGGAGCTGCGCGCGGAGCTGGAGCGGCAGCGCGCCGAGGCGGCGGGCGCCGCCAGCGCGGCCGCCGAGGCTGCGGAGCTGCGCGCGGAGCTGGAGCGGCTGCAGGCGGAGGCGGCGGGCGCCGCCAGCGCGGCCGCCGAGGCTGCGGAGCTGCGCGCGGAGCTGGAGCGGCTGCAGGCGGAGGCGTCGGGCGCCGCCAGCGCGACTGCAGAGGCAGAAGAGCTGCGCGCGGAGCTGGAGCGCCTGCGGGCGGAGGCGGACGCCGCTGCAGGGCAGGCGCTTGAGGCGGAGGAGCTGCGCGAGGAGATGGGGCGGCTGCGCGCCGAGGCCGACGCCGCCGCCGCGCGGGCGCTCGAGGCGGAGGAGCTGTGCGCCAAGCTGGAAACGCTGCGGGGCGAGGCCGCGGGCGCCGCCAGTGCAGCCGCCGAGGCAGAGGAGCTGCGCGCGGCGCTGGAGCGGCAGCGCGCCGAGGCGGCGGGCGCTGCTAGCGCAGCCGCCGAGGCCGCCACGCTGCGCGCCGAGCTGGGCCGGCTGCGCGCCGAGGCCGACTCCGCCGCGGGCGCCGCGCTCGACGCAGATGAGCTGCGCGCGGAGCTGGAGCGGCTGCGGGCCGGCGCGGCGGGCGCCGCGAGCGCGGCCGACGAGGCCGCGGCGCTGCGCTCCGAGCTGGAGCGGCTGCGCGCGGACGCCGCCCGCGCCGCCCACAAGGCCGCCGAGGCTGCCCAGCAGCGCGTGGATGTGGAGTGGCTCAACGACGAGATGGCCGAGGCGTGCGGCGAGGCGCAGGCGGCGCGCGCCGAGCTGGACGACGCGCGCGCGGCCGCCGCGCGCGCGGCCGCCGCGCTGGCCGCCGCCCGGGCCGACGCACGCGAGGCGGCCGAGGCCGGCGCGGCCGCGCGGGCGCAGGCTGCGGCGGCGGCCGCGGACCTGGCCGGCGCGCGAGAGGCGGAGCGCGCCGCGCTGGATGAGGCCGCGACGCTGGCCGCGGACGTGGCGGGCTTCCGTGAGCAGCAGGCGCTCGACTTCCAGCGCATCGCGCTGCTGGACGAGGAGAACGCGCTGCTGCAGGCGCGCCGCGCGCGCGCCGCATGCCCCGTGCGCATGCTGCCTGCCCATGTGCCAGGCGGCCAGGCATGCGCTGGCGCGGTGCATCGCGCCTCTGCTCGCACCTCATTGGACGGCAGGTGTCAGCGCTCAGTGGTCGGCGCCTTTCTGGAGGCGAGAGGACCGGGTCTGGCCCTGCGCTGCGCCGCACCATTGCATGGGAGCAACCCGGCGCTGCGGCGCAAGAGGCGCTGCTACAGCCGCTGCAGCGCGGTGCGCGCAGGGCCGCATCGATGAGCTGGAGGCTGCGGGCAGCGACGCGGCGGCGGCCGAGGCAGCGGCGGCCGCGGCCGCGGACGCCGAAGCCGCGGTCGGCGCGCTGCGGGAGGAGCTGGATACCGCGAACGCGCGCCACGCGGCCGCCAGCGATGCATGGCAGGTGCGTTGCGCGGCGCCGGGCTGGCATGCTTAGGGGCCTGCGGGGAGGGGCGCTTGGCGCTCAGGCTGGCAGCGCACTGCCTGGCTGTCGTGCTGGGGGGACGGCGGCGGAGCTGCGGGCACGGGCTCCGTGCGGGTGCTTATCATATGCAAGCGTCGGCGTCCGCCCGCCAGCAGGCCGGGTGCTGCTTCCACCGAGATGCAGGCCGCGCGCCGCGCCGGCTGCTCTCCGTATACGGCGCTCAATCTGGCATTACCGCTCCGCAGTGTTCGTCTCGGGGCTGGCGGATTCACGCCGCGCGTGCACACCGCGCACTGCCTGGCTGACAGACGCACGCGCAGCCGTCTCTGTCCGCCGCGTTGCTCGGCCTGTCCCTGCGGTAGTGCCCCCCCTCAGCCGCGCCGCCCGCGGCGCAGGGCGCGCGCGCGCAGCTGGAGGCGCAGCTGGCGGAGGCGCGGCGCGGCGCGGCCGAGGCCGCGCAGGCCGCGCGCGACGCCGGCGCGCAGCTGGCGGCCGCGCGCGCGGAGGCCGCGGCCGCCGAGGCCCGCGCGCGCGAGCAGCAGGAGCTTGACTTCCAGCGCGTGGCGCTGCTGTCGGCCGAGAACGAGCAGCTGCAGGCGCATGCCCTTTCGGATGCCTTGTTTTGTAACGAAGACAGCATTCTCTGACGCGGCGCGGCGCCCCGTGCTGGGGTTATAGGGCTGCTCGCGGCCCGCTGCTCCGGGGAGGGGTGCGCGTGCCGCGCCTGGCCGGCTGCTGGAGGGATGCCTTCTGGGGGCCGCCGGGCAGCTGCTCGCTGCTTCTGCATCCGGGGCCGTTGCACGGTCAACGCACATGCCTGGCACGCCGCAGAGCGCCGAGCAGGCGCTGACCTGGGCCGCGCACGCGCGTGTAGGAGCGCCTCGAGGAGCTGGAGGCCGGCGGCGGCGAGGCCGGCGGCGGCGCTGACGCGCAGCGCCTGGCTGAGCGCGCGGACGCGGCTGAGGCCGCGGCCGCCGACGCGGCGCGCCGCGCGGACGCGCTGGACGCGCGGTGCGGCCTCGCTCGCAACCCCCGAGTGTGCGGCGATGCCGTGCTGTGCATGCTGTGGGCTCCCTTGCGGCGGGCTCCGAGGCATGCCGACGCTGAGCGCGCTGACCGCCCGCGCGCGCAGGGCGGCCGCACTGGCGGACGAGGCCGGCGGCCTGCGCGGCCGCCTGGCGGCCGCGGAGGCGGGCGCGGAGGCGGGCGCGGCCGAGCTGGCCGGCGCGCGCGAGCAGCTGGCCGCCATGCAGGCCGAGCGCGCGCGCTGGGAGGCCATGCTGGACGCCGCCAACGCCGGGCTGGAGGAGGACGCCGCGCGCG
>JAABUP010005402.1_pt1 | contig 19454 bp, 27 predicted proteins | sample 5559201 | NCBI WGS metagenome assembly JAABUP01 (sample SAMN10711887, study PRJNA513373) | rock metagenome | isolation source: Antarctica rocks | place: Antarctica
AAGGCCACAATGAAGTCCACCTACATACACAAGCATTGCACCTATGATCACTAGCATTGAACATGAGGGTGATCCATCATCACGTCACGTGTGCATATCAGGGAGTCGGCCGTGTAACAGCAGCATGCATTGCTGGAAAAGGACCCCGTGCATGGACGTGGTTGGCTAACCCGAGCACACTTCAGAACATCGCTTGACAGGTGCAGCGAAACATGGCTTGCAATTACCATCATGCATGTAAGTACATGCCAGCGCACGTGCTGCACAACGTACACGCTACAATGCAGACAAACATACCGTGTTGGCTTTGGCGATGCTGACAGTGTCGCCAACTTTGATCCCACTGTTGCGGAGCAGGTTTGCGACGTACTTGATCTTCTCCTCCAGCTGACCACGGGTGAAGGCTGGGCCTCCGCCAGCGCATATGACTCCTGGTGCATCGCTATTGCCCTTCAGCACATCTGCAAGGGTTTGTACCCGTGCATGCGCCATGATGATTCAGGCCAGATATCAGACGTTGGTGTTTGTGCTTTTGGCACGGACTGCGGCCCAGCTGTACTCTTCGTTTTGCAGTGAAACAGGCCGATGGTTACAGGATGCACTAATCTTAGTCACTTTCCGTAATTTTGCACGAAGGGAGATAGAGTTTTGCACGAACTTGCATGTGGCTGCACGTGTCAAGCCTGAAGCAGAAAGTAGCTCGCAATGCAGGGCTTTGTCCATACTCCAACAGCATTGTCCATACTCAGAGCGTTATTCACATGCTGGCATTGCAGACGTCCCTAACCTTGCTTCTGATTGCAAAACGACAGTACGCAGCAGCTTGCAATTCACTACAAAAAATACCAGCTTCAAGTGCAACAGCAGTGCTCACAACAACACACAGATCCTGGATCGACCAGTCTAAGCAAACAATCAAGGGTATGGGGACAACAGTTCACCAGGCGTCATGATTATCGGCCTTGATTTTGAGACAAACCACGCTTGGTTCTGGCCAGTCTTCACTCAACTTCAGTCAAGGCACAGCTTGTAGCTGATTCCTGTTCTGCATCTGCATCTGCATCTCTATTCTGTACTGCAATTGTCTATGTCAAGAGGTGAAGTGGTGTCAAATCAAATCAGAACAGCCAGCAAAGAATTGGTCAGCTTGTAAGCAGGTCAGGAAGGGTTGCCGACTTAGTGCCCAACACCTTGGCAGCAGGAAAGTCAGGGAAATGCTCCCAGTCTGGCAACGGACCAATGCCGCCATCTTGATTCACCTGCATCATCATGCATGCCAACAAATCAGCCAGTGCCTGTTCTGCTGACAGTAAGGCTTCTATCAGCATTGTGCCTCAAAAACCAGTTCACACCATGCTTCCAAACTCAGAGCAATATGGTCATGTACATCTAGTGTATCATGGCAATGTGCATAGGCGGTGAGTTGATCATGTACATATAGTGTATCATGTCAACATGCATAGGTGGTGAGTTGATCATTGTGATCATCAACACAATGCAACTCCTGCTCACATGACAGGCTCCTGTATCACCTTGCACCATACCACACGTCCTCAGTGACATTGGGTATGACAACTTGCCAGAATTGGAAGCATTCACAATATGTAAGATGACTGTGAGCCATCTGCCATATTGTGAGTGCTTCCAATTCTGGCAAGTTGTCATACCCAATGTGACTAAGCATGATCAAAGCGTCCAGGTCACCTGGATGGGATAGGTCATGAGGTGACCCTTCATGTCACACATCTCCTCACTGCAGTAGTTCTCCCAGTTCTTTTGGCCAATGGCAGCCAGATCCCGCATGCACTCCGTGGACTCCGGCTTCTCGAACAGCTCCTTCACGTCACATGTGTGCTCCTCCCAGCAGTTCAGCCTGAACCCATGAATCTGCAGCCAGTACAGTCAGCAAGAGAGGCTTAGCTGCATTGACAGGGCAGCAATCACCAAGTGAAGCTTGCAGAGTGAGAGTCACTTGGGATTTGCTGTGGCAGAGCCTTGTTGTGACCTGGAGCGAGCAAAGGTCGGCGAGGCAAGTATCACATGGGACAGGATGTCATCTTTGCTGACTTTAAAGGTCCATACTGTGTGTCCAAACAGGATGATGATTCAGGCTTTGCAACTGTACAACCTCTGCTGTATGCACCGACAGTTTTGGGCATTACATGTACATACCAGAGTGTTTCTTGCTGATGTTGTACATACACAAATACCTTGTTCTCAATCTCACCTAGGCACAGGTACATCAACAAGTCAACAGCAAATTCAAATGCCTTGACAAGTACATTTGCAGATGCCAGGTAGCACATTGACTAACCTGCCCCCTAGGGTAGTTGCCCTTGGTGTTGCCAGTGCAGTGCTTGGGCTGGAATGCGCCCATAGCAATCTCTGTATCTCTCGACCCATCCATAGACCGCTGGTTGATGTTGGCAGACCCAATGATGATGTACTGCACAGCCATACTCTTAATTCTTCCCTGCCTGATGATTGTCTGATTAGCTTGCTTGATGCAAGCTTATGCTCCATGCATGCATTCTCGCAGAAGGCAGCAAATTGTCACTTGCAGCAGCTGGATGCATGTTGTTGGTGGTGATCCTCAATGCTGCATAAATTTAGCCTGCTGAAACCTGCATGGCTGGTGATTTATCCTCCATGCTCCATGCAGGTTTCAGCAGGCTAAATTTATGCAGCATTGAGCATCACCACCAACAGCATGCATCCAGCTGCTGCAAGAAAGACTGTCTTGCACTCAAGCACTCAGTCCTTGGGGTCAAGACTCACGTAAAAGCAGACAACCATGCATGCCACGCTAAGGCTTTATAGGGGATGCAAAGAGTCCTAAATGCGCAATGTTCAGCGAGGGACATGGAAACAGTATGGCATGCTGACATTGCACATCTGCACATGGAGGGTTCTGTACCTCGTCGTCCACAATCATCATCTTGGAGTGCACATAGACCTGGAAGCGCCTATGCTGCTGAGCCTTCTCATAGGGGGTGCCTGCAGCAGGGTGTTGAGGAGGGGTGGGCTCACCATCCCAGTGAGCCTCTTTGTTACCTACAAGACAAAGCATGATTAACAGACAAACAACCATTTGACAAAGAACTGTTTGGCAATAGATTTGGTGTGCGACCAGGTGGATTGATGGTGTGGATGAAAGCTGCCTCAGGAGGTCTGCTGTTGTGCTAGACCCTGTGTAAGCCCTTCTGGGTCACAATGAGAGTACATCCTCTGATGCTGGACCCCCCCCCTTCCCACCTCCAGATCACCCCCTCCCACCTTCAAATTACCCCCTCCCGCCTCCAAATACCCTCCTCTCACGTCCCCACCTGTACCCTGCTCTCCCAAAACTGCCCCTACCCTCCGTGTCCCAACACAAATGCGCAGCCTCAGCAGCTGAGAGGGTTGTTTCATGGCACACATGCACAAGGGGGCTTGCCAAGTTGGCAAAAATGACTGTACCTAGACAATAGAAGGCAAGGTAGTCCCTGGGGTGTTGGCCGTGGACACCAGCATCCTGCATTGCCTGACCAATGATGTGGTACATCATCTGAATGGTGCGCCCTTGCCAGAAGATCACCTCCTGCACAGATGCGCTGTCTGGCACTCCTGCATTCCAAACAGAAACGCTGCTCCCACTGTGCGTTGAGAATGCCGCAGCTTGGAATCAAGTGCAGGTTCAGCAGTGCACTCTGAGCATCACACTGCACTCTGAGTATTACATGTGGTGCAGATGGCGCAAACATAGCCTTGACATGCCAGAAGCCTCAGGAGTTGCAGCAGGACACTTCTGGCAGGCATTTGTGGACAGAAGGCTGCACGCAAGCTGAAAATTACTGCATGTGTGTGACGCCAACAGGAAGCCCATCTGATGCAAACACTGTACCTTCAGAATACATGGGGAGCACTACGACGCAGCCAAAGGGTTCGCCAGCCTTGATCTTGGACGCCACTTTCAGGGCCAACTCCACAGGGATGAGGTGGTTTGCGTTGCCTTTGGAACACAGAGAGCTTGTCAATACAACACAGCCAGAGTGCCTCAATAAAGTACGAATGCTGGCACATAATACAGGACTGTAATAGTCAGTACAATACAGCTAGACTGCCTTTATAAAGTATGTATGCAAGGGCATAACACAGGGCTATGCTTGTCAATGCAACATGCAGGCCAAGCTGGCACACCATGCGTGATGTGACCAGCATGCCAGTGGTTTGAGTTCTGCCAGGCTGTGTCTGTAAGCATGAGCTGCCTGATATTAAGAGCAAGAAGTGGATAATATGTAAGGGCCCACCTACACCCTTGTCTTCAATCCAGGCATGAGAGCTCCCCAGGAAGTACTGGTTCTCTATGTAGATGTGCCTCTTGGCACGGCGAATGGCATGCACATACGCCTCCTGAAACACCACAGCATTTGCTGAACGTGCGGATCTGAGGCAATGCATACACTACGTTGAGAGTGTGGCTGATGAGGAGAGCAAATTGCATCTGCACAGATGCTTATTGAGGCATCTACAGCACTTCAGACACTCTCAGCCAGATAGACATGCACTACAAATGTAAACACAAACTCCAAGCAGAACACGCATGCTTTGTAGTGTTAAACAAGGATTTGTTCAAGCAGGTAGTTGCTGAACATTCTGCAGCTAGAAGCACCAAGCACGTGCCTGAATACTGAAGTCTTAATCTAGGACCTGTGCCGGCAGGTAATGACATTCAGCAGCTAGAAGCACCAAGCACGTGCCTGTATACTGAAGTCCTAAACAAGGACCTGTGCATGCAGGTGGTGACACTCAGCAGGTAGAAGCAGCAAGCACCCAGCACGTGCCTGTATACTGAAGTCCACAATCTTGCCCTTCTGTGCTGAGAGGCCCATCTTGAGGGCGGCCTGAGTGTGAGGCAGCCCTGCCGCACTGCTGCTGTCTATGGACCGGAAGATCTGCACATTCCAGGTCTCCTCAAACTTCTGAGGGTCTCCCACTTGCGACTGCAACACACATGTTTGCATGGGTTCAGACATCCCAGGCTTCCTCAGCACAGTGTTGCTGCCTGAAACAACCAGACTGTTCTGTTTGGGGATCATGCTCGCTGTGCTTGGGCATCACAGTCGCTGTTTGTGGGGGTCACCGTCGCTATGTTTGGGGATCACAGTCGCTGTGGAAAGACTCAACTCTCAGGCTGTACTGAATGCTACCTTAACAGGACGGATGATGATCTACACCGTGAGCATTGGAGCAAAGTTCTGCACAGCACAGGGGAATTGAAGCAACGCAGCACATGCCTTTTTGTAGCTGTACACATCCACATCTGTATGGTGTTGTGCTTTGCAGCTGTGGCACCGCTCCAACATTCATGTCAGGAGATGCACAAAGACACAGGATTCTCCTTCTGAACGTGTGTGATGCAGGATTCTGCTTCTGAACATGTGTGATGCTCACCCTTGGATCTCCAATATCTTCAGTCTTGACACCACGTGCGATGTCGGGCACATACAAGCGGCCGTTGTGTTTGGGCTTCTCCAGGTCCAGCAGCTGCTTCTGCCGGTACTCCCTGGCTTGCCCCTTCCACCTCTGCACCAACACACACCAATCAGTACTTCATTGCACAAGCGTCAAATTGTTTGCTCTACCTCAAAAATGTTCCTGATGTAAAAATGCATTGTTACTGTGCCTTGGCGTTCTGAACTGAAGTGATTGTTTTGGGACCAACACAGCAGTACATCGCTGCAGAAGCATCAGACTGTGCCTTCCACCTGAAGATCTCCCAAACGTAGCACCACGTTTTTACTGTCCCCAGGCGTTTCTGAGTGTATGCTGCCACTGCAGGATGACTATTTGTGAATTGAAATGGATGTTTTGAGATTGAAAAGAGCTCTGCACCAACACACATCAAGCAGTATATCATTGCACAAGCATAAGACTGTTTGCTCTACCTCTGGACTAACATAAACCATGCAAAAGGTGTTATTGTAACAGGTGCAGACTGTTTGTTCTACCTCTATACCAACACACAGCACGCAAAAGTTCATTGTGGAAGCATCGCCTTGTCTGTTTGACCTTTGCAGATTTGCACACAAAGCAAAAGTTGATTGCAAAAGCATCAAAGTGTTTGCTGCAGTGCGGATGGGGTGCCCTGTGGCTTTCAGCCAATAAGACATCAATAGAGTAGTAGCAGCTGAATAGATCAGCAGTCCTGGAATGTGCGGTGTGTCAGGTGAGACAGAAGCGTGCAGGTATGTGGGCTGCCATTGCTTGTCCATAGCCATTCAGGATAAAGGGCTGACGCAAGAGCAAGGGTTGCAGTGCACAGCACAGGATTGAGTGTACCTGGATGAAGTTGTGGTAGACGTCCCATGCGACTGGTCCCTCCAGCTTGCAGTGGATGTCATGCCAAGGCTGCCGTGGCCCTGCAGAGCAGATCCCACCTTGTCTGCTTTTCCTGCTTTGACTGATATGTTTGTCAAGGGGAAGAGCAAGAAGACTACCAAGACGGCCCGGACTGCAGGTCTTTACATCTCATTACTGTCTGGATGAAGGGCTTGTGTGATAACTGCCAATCATCATCCAAAGTGGAGTCAACAGACTGAACAGCACATATGGCCATGACATTGCAATGGGTCGCAGAAGAAAGCACGCTAGAGGCGCTGTACCTCCTTTCTTGATGTCAGCCCCAGTGATGCAGGCCTGATGGAAGTCCTCGGTGTGCACAGTGGCCAGCGTGTGGAACAGGGAGTGCCTTGGGGTGTCATAGCGCCCATCGCACATGTCCAGGCCCCCAATGAAACACACCAGCCGCCGCTTCTCCTTCTGGTCCCCCATGTTTGCATTGGGCCCCGGCTTGGCATGATGAGCAGGGCTTTTCTTGTCAGGGCCGGGGCTGCGGCGTCTCAGCTCCTCCAGTTTGTTCTTGGTCCACTCTTGTGCTCGCCTGCCTTGTCCCTTGGGACTCACTGCACCAGTGCACACCAGTGGGCCTGAAGAGCTGCAAGGGGTGGTGCTAAGCCTGGATGCGCTGACAGGTAGCAGCTTGCTACTTGGGAGCCTTGTGTGTTGTGTGTGAATGCCATGAGACAGCCATGGGAGCGTTCACAAGGCTGTGTTGATGAGGCCAGAGGCGGTAAAGCAAGATGGCCAGGGTAGGAGCTTGCCGTGCAGCTGGTGAGCGCTGGATGTGGACAAGTGTTGCTTTAGCTCTGCTGGTCCAGCTGTTGAGTTGCTGTTGCAGTCTTTGCCGCTGGGCAGTGATGGTCTGAATATGCAGCAAAGACACAAGGGACTTTCATGACTGCTGTGACTGCTAAACAAGCTCGAGAGGACTGATAAGCAGGGGGGCTATACTTACTTTTTCCCAAGTGCTTGTGCTCCACTTGGGGTCCTCCCTGCAAACCCCCAGCATCCAGGATGACACTCTTCTGGTGATGAGTGAACATGTTGCCTGTGGTGAATCGCTGCAGGAAGCTGTCGTCATTGCTGCCATTCCGTTTGCAGATCTTGCAGTGCACCTGCAGAAGACACCCTTGCATCTACCACACCACTCATGGCATAGCGCAGTGTGCCGATTTTTCAAGTTTTGGGGTGCAGAGCAGGTGGCTGCAGTATGCCAGTTTGCACACAGTTATGCAGCTTGGCTGTTTGGGAAGAAATGCTGTGCAGATAACATGGAGCTGGCAAGTCTCTTCTAGCATGCATGCCTGTTGCTAGAATGCTGCTAAGCAGCAACAGGAACAATCAGGGCGGCCTGACAGCTCAAACATGACATGGGCATCAAGCATGCTACAGAGCATGAGCTTGCACTATCTCACATGCAATGTATACAACATTGGAGCAATGAGCAGCTCTGTTTGTCAGCGTTGGCAGCCATCGTAGAATACATGCCCTTTGCATTGACAAGTTGTTTTGCTCGGTCTGTCTCACGTGTGCACGCTGATGTGGGATGCTGTGTCTGTTGGCCGGGCATGCTGATGCACCCTAAGCAAAGAAGGTGGTGTATATGTACCCCAGTGTTGGCAAAGAACTTGCGGGTGTCCTCGTCATGGGTAGCCATCATACCCGAGCCTCCCATGATGCTGGAGTTGAGAGAGCTCTTGTCATCCCACACAAGCATGCACACCCGCACTCCCTCCCTAGCCTTCTTCACCAATAGGTCCCCTGCACATGTCAGCTTGTGTGAGAACTGATGCAATCAGTTGCCGACTGTGGCCTGTGATATCGAACGGCATGATCAATATGTGACTGTACTGAAAATATGCGCATGCTGTGATTTGCCTCGGTGCCGATGCACATGCGGCAGGATGCTGTGATAACTCACACATTTGTGTATCTGTGAAGAGGTGCAGGCAGCATTGTGCTGAACACATGCTGTGCAAGTGTCCTGCCAGGCTATCACTGTTGAGCACACCATGCGGCTGCAGGATGTTGTACCTAGCGTCAAGAAGGGCGCATCTTCCATGGTCTTGTTGGGATCCCTCTTCAGCTTGATCTTGTCATAGATGGACCAGCCTGCAGTCACAAATCCAGAGTGGTTGATGAGCCAGCATCTTGTACAACTTGCAGTCCACATTGTGATCTGGTGATCTGGGCATCACATTGTGATCTGGTGATCTGGGCATCACATTATGATCTGGTGATCTTGGCATCACAGCATGTCCTGTGTTCCAAGTCGAGGCCAAGCAAGCAGCCTTATGTAGCAGGTTTGAGATGGGCAGCAGACCAGGCTGACAGCATACCAGATAGCAGATACGGGTGCTGCATGAGAAGAAGCATCACTGCTTACAGGTCACATGGTGTGTCGTAGCTAGGGTTGCATGTAATGTGGCGCTTGAGCTATCATCAATACAGGGCTGCAGCAGGAGGTAGTGACACATGCAAGGCATTGATCACTTATAAACTACTTGAGTCAGTCCAAGTGTGACTAGTACATACAACATATTGGCAAGCAACAATGGTAGTTGTTACCTACATCCTTACACCATTGTTAAGCAACAGCAGGTATAGGGTGTCAGCCAGGGTAAGCAGCAGCAAGGCAAGCTTACCAACCACATAACACAGCACCCTGGCATCGCTGATGGCATCATAGATGTTGTCCCAGCAGCTTTCAGGCTCCCAGTGGACCCCATTGGGCAGGCGCACCTGTGAGTTGTGCCCAGCCTCCTGTTGCACATGGCATCACAGCATCATCAGTGTGCACACTGGTACCATTGTTGTTGAGATGGCAATGAACAACAGGCAACTACTGGCATGGACAGCTTGGTGTAAACTGCAATTGTGCAAGCATAAGGCTGATGCGCCCGCAATGATACTAATCATGTGAGATACGTAGCGATATGTGATGCAAGACCGTGCATTATCAACTTTGCAAGTTGAGCCCACAAGTATGGATTGCAATCACAAAGGGCTGCAAACATGGTCGTGACTGCACACGAGATTCGTCCAGCAGCCAATGATGGGTATGTTCAAGAGATGTGCAAGGTCTTTGCATGTACCTGATGTGCGTCATTGTACATGGTGACCCTGCAGCCCTTGCGCATGGGGAAGTAAACGTGGGGCACAGCACCATCCGGAACGTCATCCTCTTTGCCTCTGCTGCTGCCCAGCACGCCTGAGTTCCACAGCGGGTCCTGGCTGATAGGCTTGTACTGAATGGTCAGATAAATTGATCCCTAAAAGCACAGGTCAATGTTGTAGCATTATAATGCAGCACTGGGACCCATTGTGCTGTGGTGGCAGTGCCCGAAGACAGTGACATTGTTCCTGTACTGTGGCAAGGCATGCCAAGCAGCTGCAAGGGATTGTCTGATTCCTCTCCTTGCAAGAGCTTGAGGCATGCATGTCCGGTGACAGACATTGTGAGTTATTGTGTGAAATGCTGCATGTGACAGCAAGATGCCATGTCGCAGCTTCTACAGCATGTATGCTGCCACGGTAAGCAGCAACCATTTGGCCTAAAAGGCCAAGCACAGCTACAAAGATGAAAGCAAGAAACTGCTGGGAGCTTGCAAGAGGGGGCTGAATGCATGATCACTTTGTGCCCTTCACATGTGAGTGTTGCAGGGTGCAGACAGACTTGATGAGTGATGTGCGATGATTGGTATGTGCGTATGTACCTGAGCTTTTATAGGTTTGCCATTCTTGTGTGTCACTGTTGGACCAACAAGGTCAAACCAGCCCTCAGTCCTTTGACCTGATACAACCTCTTCTATGGGAACCACCACACGCCCCAAGTGAGGAGCACCTATCAGCAGCTCAAACCAGTTCAAAGCTTGAAATACTGAGGTTGAAGTGTAGATACTTCAAGGTTGAAGTGTTTTCAAGCTTCCACAACAATTCAGCAGACAAGGTGCTGACCTATCCAGTTGTCGTCCTTGACAGTAAAAGAAAGTTCCTCAGCTTCGTCCGCAACCAGAATTTCGAACTGCTCCTCCCACTCTGGATTAGAGCTGTGGCCCAAAACATCTGTTCTGGCCCTGCAGATGTGTGCAGCTGTGCAGCACGCATGGCATACAGAACGAAACAACCGGTTTGTGTACCACTCCTACCTGCGTGTCGGTCCCACGTTGACTGTGCAATACGCCTTGGAGGGCCTGCTTGCACAAGCAACCTTCTCCATGCCTCCCAAACAGCTGTCCAACGTCGTGGGCACGGCGTGCCTGATCGACAGATTCTTGTGCTTTGGCAAGTCTCTGCCTGCTAAGACACCAACGTACAGAGTGCCGTGCAACCATTCAGGCATCTTAGTTTCGATCATATGCCGTTGTCTCGGATCCAAACTGATCTGTCGAGAGTGCTCCTGATGATTGCGTCCTAAGTGTCGGTGAGCCTGCAAACAACTGTGTTTAAAATAAACTCTGAAGCGCGATCGCGAGGGATCGTGTGTGAGCAGGAGCTCGGGGACCACGCCTGAGTATGCAATGCGTTGTTGTATCGGTAAACAACTGTTTTGCTGCCGCCAGAATCAAGACCACACTTCCAGGCAGCGGCCTTATGCCTGACCGACACAAGTTTGCAGGGACTGCAGGGGATGTCAGCGCAACTAAGTTGACGCCGATGGCTTTGATGGCGCAACGGTGCAGCAGCGGTGAGAGGTACAACTGCTAGCAGTCTCAGATCTCGTAGCGATCTGTGATGCGGTGCAGACACAGCGCATGTTACAACCGCTTTCTGCAAGCACAATTGTGCTGTGCCAGGGCCGTCAGCAGCAGCCCCTGAAGCAGCAAGCGGTACCAGCAAGTACATACGCACCAACCATGTAGCACCAACAGTATCACACCAAAAGGCTGGACTTTGGGGCAGATACTGGATCCTGCAGCACAAGACCATCCATGTTTATGCAGCTGGCAGCTGCAGCATTCAGTAGTACATCATATCAAGTCACTGCATTGTTGCCGCAGTAGAGGGCACAATATGGCAGAACGAGCATCAAAATGCCATTGATGCATGATGCATGGCGCTTCCTGCCTGGTCATGTGCAACTTGCAGAGAAGAAAAACGCATTGCAGTGTGCCAATGCATGCGCTCATTGCCAAAGGGCAGGAAGGATTTCAGCATATCAGGACATGATGTATTTTTTCAAGCTTGTTTTTGCTCAAGCAAAGGAGCCAGGTAAAATGACAGACTATTTGGGGTCTGCCTCTCCGTAGGAGGAGGAGCTGAAACTTCAGCAAATTCAGCCATACGCTCTTTCAAAACTGGCAGTGCTTTCAGGGCATCCTTTTGACCTTGGCCTCTAACAGGCTTGTGCTTGAGAGTGCATTTGACCTTATGCCCTTTGTCAAGGAACTCCTTTGCTTTCTTTAGCTTCACTTGCATGTCATGTTCAGCTGTGTGGGCTCCAAAGTGCACCTGCATGCGCTACCAGCTCAACCCAGCGCGCAAATGCTTTACAAAATAAGCAGCATATTTTGCAGCATTCATGTGGTTTGTATGCCCCCTGCTGATAGTCTCCAACATATTCATTGTGCAGAGTCATGAGACCTGCTACAGCTGCTACAAAAGGATCAGGACAACTGGTAGGTTACGGATGTGCATGGCAGGTACCAACTATCCAGAGGGCAAATTGTGCAAGAAACAGCAGACTCAGAGCATGAGAAGAGCAGCAATACCAAAGAAGTAAATAATGAGAAACTGACCTCCTTGATTGTGGCAAGTTTGCGATTCTCATGCTGCTTCTTTTCTGCCTTGCGCTCCTTCACCTTGGCTTCATAAGAAACTTGAGAGTGATTGAGAAGGCGGCAGACTGGTGGATCAGCCGCCCCTGAAGCAGCAAGCAGCTTCCCATTATAGACCACACACATTTGAGACAACAGAGTGTTGACGTCATGATGGGATGAAGCGCTTGCTCTGTTGTACATCAGTCACAATAGCTGTGGCTGGGCAGACATTGCACTGTATGGCTGATCATGAGATGCTGGAACACTCAAGAACCTGCCGGCATAAGCCTTTTGCAAAGATAGAAGGGGCAAGGCTATGACAAGCATTTCCGTGATAGTATGAATCCGATGATCAGTTCCCAAAACTGCACTCTTCAGCAAAGCTCGGTAAACTGTCCAGATCAGTGTGACAAGCATTTGGCAGCAGCATGCGATACCTGCTACTTGCACCAAGTCTAGCTTGGCATTGCGAGCTGCCCGAAGAGCTTCTGCTAGTGGCATGACTTTATGTGTGCCGTCTGTGCCAACAAGGCGCACCTCTGGAGCAGTGATCTCCTGATTGGCTTTCAGCCGCTTGACTTGGGGAGCCTCAGCAGGCGGAGCCCTGGGATTACGTCTGGCGTACTTGTAGGTGGGTCCCCAGGCCTGCTGTGGGATGGAGCTGCCTGTACAGCAACATTACGATTTTTCATTAGGAATTACAGAGAAACATACCCCAGGTTGTTTCTTCATTACATAGATGGACATTACCTTGTCACTGCGGTAGTCAGGCCATTTCAGTGGGGTCGGCCTGAGACATCTAAAACATCTCCACAATGTAGAAACGCGTTGTTGCTGTCCCCATGCATTTCTGAGTAGATTTCCCGTGTAGGGATGACATTGCTGAATTGATCAGAGGTTTCGGAATTCAAAAGAGCAGTCACTGCTTTCTGTATCTGACAGGGCAGTGCAGCAGCAAGTGAATGCCAAATCATGCAGCTCAAGCTGTGCAGAGGGACAGCACAACCTCTGTGTGTCAAGGCCTGCGACTGGGGACAACAGAAAAGTGAATGCCAAAGCGTGCAGATGAAGCATTGCAGAGGGGACAGCACAAGCTCACACCTGGACTCCTGCTTCCCTGAGAAGGCGGCTGCTGGACGGGCGGTCTCTGAGAACCAGACTGAGCAGGTTGCTGACTAGATCCATATGCAGGGGCCCTTCTTTGATCCTCAGCAAATCGTGATGCACTGTTTGAAGGTGGTGGGCGTGAGAAGCCCGGCCTTGCATTGGGAGGTGGCCTGTTGGTGCCATGCTGGTGGGAGCCTTCCTGGCTGAAATTTGGATGCTGTCTGTAGCTGGCTGTGCTGTGGAAATGCCTGGCCAGCACTGTGGTATGTGTGTGCACAGCACGTGCAGGTCTTTGGGGAAGCAAATGGAGGCACATGCTTGGTCGGGACCATCTGTGATGAGGTGTCTGAGGCATCAGCTGCCAGCTTGCAGACATGGCATGGCATGATGCTTGACTGTCATTTGAGCTGGATGGCGATGCTTTGCCCAGGCACTGCTGAGCTGACTGCTGTGATTCATGCAGGTTGCTGTACAGCTGCTCATCAGCTGATAATGCCTGAGAAGCGCTGTTGGCAATTGGTGGTGGCAACAATCTGAAGGACAATGCTGCTGAATCAGACCGTGAAATGTCTGAACACAGGGGGGAAGTACAGAGTGCTTTTGCTGCGTTGATAAGAGGTAACAAGGCGCGACTGTGCCCGTTGCATTGGAGCTGCAGCTCCACAACGCTTCTTGCTAGTTGTGCCGTATGGCACACAAAAGTGCTCATGTATGCAGTACTGACACAGCTGGCTGTACTTGTTTTCAAAACCAGCCTTTCTTGTTGCGTTTGGCCTCTTGCCGGCGCTCTAGCCTTGTAGCTACCTGCATCGCCTTTTCACTTAGTGAGGCACTGATGAGGCAGGATACTGAACATCTTCAAACTGGTATTGGCGCACCTCCTGCTTCTTACACTCTTTGTATGCTGTAAAAGCGTCTACACACTTGTCTTTGTTGTACTTGTTCACTTCCAAGCCTGCAACACATGAAAAAATCTAGTACTTGTGGACAAGAGAGGCTTGACACAGCAAAAGGTTCCGGGGCAAGCTCGCCAAATCCTGATGCTGGTCTGGTGAGATTTGCACTTGCAGCATTACTCACAACCAAGGGAAGCTTGGTATAGGTTGGCGCACGGAGAATCTAGAGCCTTCTGAGCGTGACCTTCTGACTGCTTGCCCATTAGCGAGCGGGATGCCGAGCGGAACAGTGAAAACGCTTCATGAACACAAGCATACGACAGCCCCTACACAGGGCCTTTCCGGTGTACTGCCCTGAAATTCAGGGGAGCCTAACTTGCTAGATGTGATAGCATCTCTTTGAGCATAGGCCTTCTCATGAAAAGCCATTGACATAAGAATTCACTGAGCGCTTTCATGTGCAAGCAGGAGTTATAGGGGCATGCACGTGCATGCCACACTGGTAAACCTGATCAGGTATGATATCAAGCAAATGACTTGATAACAACAATGCTAGAGCAACTGCAAAACAAGAAAAGGTCAATACTTCAGCTTGTGATTACATCCTGCCTGTTGCTGTTTCAACAGCCAGTTGTGTCATGACAAGCGTGGGTCTTGAAGAACTGTGGCCTGGCTTTGTTAGTGATATTGCATGCAGCGGAACACTGACATAACAGCAAAGGAGAATTGCGTCACAGCTTGTCAACTCTTGACTATGTGTCTGTACATGCGCAAATAAAACAGAGCAAGCTCACACTTCACTGTTTGATCAAAGACAACCGCACAAACGCACACGCCTAACAACGTGCATATACAACACTGTCATTATCTATGTGCTTGACCCAAGTATGAGACACATGATTATATGCTTGACCCAAGCTTGGTCTTGAGACTAAAGACAGAATATTTGTGCTGTATCTGTGCTGAGACTCATTGATCAAGTCAGTCGTATGCATACAAGGAGCATGATGTCATCAACAAGTAGTACGTATGAAAGAAAGCACCCCGCCTGTGCATGCATAACAGACGCTTTGGCGTGATCATGATCATGACAAGCATAAAACATTCTTAAAGTTATTACTAAGTGCTAATATAAGATTATTGGCCATTTTGGCATGCAAGCTCACCATGGTCATGCTGTCTGGCGCATGCAGCCTCTGAGCCAAGACAAATTTCTAATGCCTCACTGAATTGGCGACTTTTGGGGCTGCAGTGCTGCAGTCTCAATTTCTGTGAATGTCATTGGTAGGCCCCGAGCAGGGTAGGGCAATGGAAAGGTCTTCAAAGGCTCGGTCAGGTCTATGTCCCAGTCATACTTCCTAGCCAGTATGGCAAGCAATATCTACAGAAAGACAAGACAGGTACTGGTCAATGCATTCACATGCATAGTCATGAGGCAGTGCATGTACCAACGCTAGCACTGGCAGGGACATTAGTGCACTTTGACTGTACATGTTAACTTCAGCAATGCACTGGAGCATCCATTACAGTTGGCATTGCAACAGGTGATCACACAGGGAGCTCTGCTTACATGCCATGGACAGAACAGCCCTGCAGACTGAGCCACAGCCCACTTGTCAGCTTATGTGCGGTGGCGGGTAAGATCTTTATGACAAAGTTGGAAAGTGATGCAGCAAGCAACCAGACATGTAGAAGCAGGTCTCAGCACAAGGTCAGTCTCACCACACCCCAGACTGTAAGATATAAATTACAAAAAATGAAAAAGAAAAAAAAGAAAAATGTTTCACCTTGATCTCCTGAAGCGCAAAGCTGTAGCCAATGCACATGCGAGGCCCAGCACTGAATGGCATCCAGGAGCCCATCTGGGAAGATCGCCCCTCCTTGTTCAACCACCTGCAGCACTTCTGGCTGACACTGTTGAGTCCCTTGGCACTGCTATAGACTGTGTGCTACTCATTTGGCTGTCTTGCTGTGTAATCTGGGAGTTGTGCGTGCAACACATGGCAAGCTTGGGTATTAAACGCAGAAGGGACACAAACTCCCTCAAGGAGGCAAGGCCCTTGCAACATTGGACAAGATGCAGCAGTGAGATTATGGGCAGTGCACCAACCCTACAGTGACCAAAAGCATGCCAACATCTAGGAGTAGCACAGACCCGCATTCGTCAGACTTGAAGATGGACAAGGCACAACATGGATGACAGGCGGTGTCCAAGGCAAGGGCCAAGGGTAGGGCAGCCGGGGGAGGGGGGGGGTGGTAAAGTGGGTCATGGGTTGTACGAGGAAGGTGGGGTGGTGACCTGGCAGGGTTGAATTGTGATGGTGCCATGGGGCCCTCCGTGCCCATCCATCTGGAATCTTCCAGCAAAACCTTCCACAACTCCAGCTGCAGCCGGTAACCCTGCAAGCGCATCTGCTGTAAGGTGGGCGTATTTCAACAACTTCAGTGGTGCCATCTTCCAGGCTGCTTCCTCGGCTCTGCTTCAATGCATCCTGCTCAGATTGAATTGAGCAATGTATCATTTGCAAGTGCTCAGACTCAAAAGAGCAATGCACCACCTGCATGTTTTGAAGGTTAACAGCAGCCATGGTTGAGGGTGTATCATCAGCTAAGCCAACCTGGCCATGAATGATGGTAGTGAACCAAATGTGATGTAACATGCCACCATTTGATCCCAACACCCTGCACGACCCCAGGGCCAGCAAATGCAAGCGCCTCAGAGCTACGCAGACAATTAGGGAGGGAGGGTGGGGCAGTCCTTTACAGTCGAGCTCTGTTACATGGCAAGCTCATCTTGACTGCGCTCGCAAATAGTGACAGCAACACTGCTACTTCTCACTGGCACCACACCTTCTGTTTGTGTGTCTCATCTGCATATTGATCTGTTGCACGTGCTTATCTACAAGGACCTGACGCATTGAACCAATGCTTCACAGCCTGTATCTGGAGATTGTTTATGTAGTACCAGTACACACAGGCATTAGTCCTGCTGCTCATAATAGAGTGCTACCTTGCATGTGGAATGCTTACTGCAGAATTCTCTTTGTGACGACTTGCCTGCATGCCTGCTTAGTTGCATTGCGTCCTTAGTAACACGGCACAGTGCAGGCTTTGTCTTGATCGGCATATTGGGCATGGCGTATGTATGTGTGTGGCATGGGCATCATTGCACCAGCAAGCAGTATTATGTCAAAGCTTGAGAAGACATCCCCGTGTCATCAAGTAGGCTGGTGACATGCAGGCAGTAGGGCTCTATCACCTTGGGGATAGTGTAGCCCCCAATTTCAAAAGTCTTCAGAGCTCTCTTGGGCACAATGTTGATGACAGCCCCTAGACGCAGAGCCTCCTTGATTGTGGCATCTGCATACGGCATGATGGCCAGTGTGTCCTTGTTCAGTTTGCTGCCACGCTCACAGATGACCTGTAAAACAGACCACAAGCTAGTCTCAAATAAAGGCTTGTGACAGGAAGAACAGAACAGGATGGCAGAGCAGATAGTGCAAGATGTACGCTCACAAAGGCCTGCTCACCGAAGCTGCACAGCACCTTGGCTAGATTTCCATTTGCTCATGATCAAGCACGCATGCGCTCAGGCCACAAGTTGTGTGCAAATGCATTTAATTCTTTTCCCAGGGAGTCAGGCAGACTACACAACACTGTTGCCTGTCTTTAGCATTGCTGCACAGGTACAGTATTGTAACAGTAACAAATGCATGATGGCAGAGATTCAAACAAGCTCATACTCGACTTGCACGATGCTGTGGCCTAGGAACACCATGTTCAAAGGCAGACTGTTGGCAGCTTAGTAGACATGCAAGAGCTACAGTCGCTGCAGGCTTGAGAAGAAAGCCAGCACAGTCATACTACTCTATGGTAACACAGTCATACTACTCTACAGTAACACAGTCATACCACTCTACGGTAACGCAGTCATACTACTCTGCGGTAACACAGTCACACTATTCTACAGTAACACAGTCATATTCCTGTACGGTAACGCAGTCATACTACTTTACAATGACAGCATTGCAGCAAAGGGCTGTGGACAGATGCCTACCTGTCTTTGCTCAGCACGCAACTTCTGCAGCACATCTGGCTGCTCCTTCAGGTACCGAAGCAGCATTGTGAGCGCAGATGCTGTGGTGTCATGTGCAGCAAACAGCAGGGTCAGACAGTTCTCCTGCAGCAATGGTCAGGTCAGGAGCCTGTCAGATAGGAAGCATGGGGTGATACAACCTGTGATGCAACGCCAAGTACGTGCTTGCTTGCAGGTCCTCAAACACAGAGTGATGGCTGTACTATGATCACTGACGCAGGCAAGCACCGCTCCTGTATGGTCTCTTAACTTGCTCCATGACACAATTGCACTTGCAGTTTAGTTTTGATATCTGCCGCTTTGGAATGTTGTTCAGTACTGCAAATGTGGCAAATCTTTCCATTGCCCCCACACATTATGTTGGTATGAGCCATGTTGTAAGACATTCTGCTGCTGCTGGCAGGTACGTCTATGCTGATGTGCAGCAGCGCTAGTGTGCACGGCGGCCTCAACTGCAGCAAGCACACCTCAGCCAATTGACAGCATGCCCTTACTGCAAACAGTGCTGCAGGATTGTCAGCATTCACAACAACCCAGAGAATCTGCAGGTGCCTAAGGGATTTCAGCATCTCAAGATGAGATGCAGACCTGAAAGAAGTCCATGTCGGGAGGAAGGTCCTTGGGACTTGCTCGAGAGGCTTCCAGCAGCATCTGCATGCATGCCTTGGGCCGCCCCTCCAAAGGCCTACCCATCAACCAAACGTTGCTTAGCTAACTGTCAGTGTGTGCTGCTGTGCAACTGGCAATGTCAAGCATGTAGACTGTGATCACATGATGAGGTCGGGGATAGACAACACAACTGGTGAGAACTGCACAGCACAGCACAGCACAGCACAGCACAGCACAGCACAGCACAGCATGCTGCCACTGAGATGCATGGTGGGGCATTCTGAAGCCTCATCAAGCAGCAGCTTGGCATAGGTGTGACTGTTGTGGTGTGGGGAGATACAGGCTGCTGACCTGTCCAAGTTAGCCATCATTCTGAGGATGTGCTCCTTGAACTCCTCCATCAGGGCCTTCTTGGCAAGCAGCGCCTTGTGGAAAGCTGCAGTCCATTCAAATTAGCTTCTCATTGACGCACAGTGTGCAGGACCCGTGCTGAGACTGAGTAGATGGGATGTTTGCAGCAAACTTCTTTAGGGAAGATGTGGGGATCACATAGGGGTGTATGGGGAGCAGTGCATGTATCAGGGACTATGCATGGGAGCTGGAGGG
>JAABUP010005404.1_pt1 | contig 19452 bp, 13 predicted proteins | sample 5559201 | NCBI WGS metagenome assembly JAABUP01 (sample SAMN10711887, study PRJNA513373) | rock metagenome | isolation source: Antarctica rocks | place: Antarctica
TGTGCAATTCATCTGCCACAGCCACACTACCACAATGTGTGCAGACCCTATTGGCTCTGGCAACATACTGACCCCCAGCAAAACGCCCGAGAACAATTGGCAGTTGATGAGAGCCCAGCCTAAACTAGCTTCTGCTGCAAAAGTTCTGCAAAGCATGTTGTTCGTCTTTCGTGTTGATTCTAAAGCACAAGGTCTGATAGAAGCAGGATTCTGTCTGCATTGTAACCTCTCTCTAATCTGCCTCTCTGCACACACGGTGGTGATGGGACTGTGACAGAAGAAATGCACATGATTCCTGAATGACCAGCTCTCCACACACTTAGGCAGGAAGGTGCTCCTTTGTTTTCCTCGGACAACAACACTGTGAGGTCCTTTTTTGCACAAGTTTTCAAGTTGGTTTCAAGCTGTCTTGATCTCTTCCAAATTCAACCTTTGTCCTCTTCTATATGTTATCAGACCAAGTCTTGTTGGCTGGCTAAAGCATCGTAATCTCTCTCTCTCTCACTTGGCAGTATGAACTTGCTAAGGTGACACTGCATAAGTTGCAAAACGCACCTGGGAGCTGTTCATCTCCACCCAACTGCTGTTTGCTGAGGTACAGCTTTCTGTGGTCTGGCAACTGAGTAAGCGTCTAAGACATGATATGCGTGGTGTCTGGTCAACAACAGCGTATTGATTACAGCGTCATGACACCAGCGCGCCCAGGCAGCCCATCAGCTGCAGCTCTGCTGCAGCTCTGCTGCAGCACAGGCAAGTGCAAGTTTGTTGATACTCAAGATCTCCAGCATGCAGCAAGTGCACTGTTCTGACAAATCTGTTGTGAACATGACGGTTGAGATCAGTAGTAACTGTCATGCAGCTTCAAATTTGTAGAGAAGATGGGATTATCTATTGGATGTGGCCAAATCAGCATGAAGTTTAGGCACTGCAAATTTGCTTGAGCAAGCCAACTTTTCAGCATGCCGGACTACAGTGGGGTATTGGCCACTTTGAGGATCAATACAAGTATGTGGTGACGGAAATTCACCCATAGGCTGGCATCTATTGCTTGGTGCACTCTTCAGCAGGTTAGCTCTGTTTCATGCGCCATGTCTTTCCATGAGTACATGTATGTGTGATTGTACAACTGACAATTGAAGTCAAGGTGTCCCCTACCGTATCTTATGTTAGTTCGTCAAGCATGTCTAAGTTGTTGTTAGGGTCGTGCCTGAGACTGTTGCTGTGTACAGACTTTTTGCTTGCATTGTGATCAATAAGATGCAGTCAAATATGTGTGCAAAATTATTCAGCAAAAAGGCTCAAGTAGAGATCTGTATCGTGGTGCTCACTGTCAAAGCCTTTTGCTACGTGCACTCAGCACTGTCGGCGTCAGGACATTGCGATTGGCATTTCCCCCAGCAACATACGCTGTTGATGCAATGCAAGGCCAGTAGAGAGCATCAGGAAGCCGTGGAAGGTGAGCTACATTAGTGTTTTCTGACAAATTTTTCTATGAAAGTCTCATATGAACAACCTTGTTGCATGGATCCAAGCTCCAAAGCTCAAAGCAACCCTGCTGCTTTTGCAGACCTCATGAGCACACGAGAGTTTGGTTGCTGTGGATTTGCAGCTGTCAAAAGCACAAAGGGTTCTTGAAGCAGCTGCTAACGCTAGGACTGCTCAGCCCATGACAATGGGCATATGGCAAATCAGGCAGCACAATTCACACCATCTGGCAGAACACTTGCAATCTGCTTGCAGCCTAAGCCTGGTTACACATCCATGGTGCCCTTGATCACATTTCCTTGCCAAGTTGTAGTGGTTGACATCATAGCTGCTGCTTAAGAAGAGAGGGCATGCAAATGGAAGCAGAAGGTATCAAAGGGTTGGCAACATCTCAATGATATAGATGAAAATGCAAAAACGCTTTCCCACAGACAGTTGTTTACTGCACATTGTACTAAGAGAAATTTGCAATCAGACTCTGTGTGTCTTATGTCCCTGTTGAGCTTTAGAGATAGTCATGGGGTCACTGCTCTGGGTCACTTCTCAAAACAGCATAATCACCTTTGACACACGTTTGCACCAGAGTCTGTTCGTTGCACAATGTCACAGAAGTAACAGGCACTGTATGGCACAGTGCATTGCCTTACTACAGCCATGCCAGCCACATTGGCGGAGACACTGACAGTTATAGCAAGAGCAGCAACAGCATCCTAAACAGAAGTGTGACCGGCAGCAGTGGCAAAAGCGGCATCAGTCAGCAGGGCAGAATGGCAGTGCAGTCAGGGGGTTCTGGAGCCCTCGCTTGTTTGTGGTGAGGGCATCATCAATCCGCAACCACCTGGTGATTAATGCCTGCTCGACCTTTTTGTTATGCTTCCTTTTGTTGCTTTTGCACATTTCTGTGTGTTGGGTGCAGGTACGCACATCTTGCAATGCACGTACAGCTTATACATGTTACACTGGGTGCTTCTCATGCTGCCTTGTTGCTCAAATGATAGCTGGGCTAGGTGCTGATGACCTGAGTGATGTGTCATGATCAGCTAGATACATGCAGGACAAATAGTTTCTCTCCAGAGCCGCTCTGAGCAGCCTGCCATGTGCATCCCTGAAAGGCCTACTAACACGGCAATTCTGACTATTGTATACTGCCACATGAGACCTAGGGCGGCCAGGTGGGCGAAGCCCTCGACTTCACCAAACCAAAGCTGCTTAGGCCATCTTAACATTAGGCATCCTGGAAGCTACTGTAGCTACTGGGAGGGCCCCGGCCCTTGCAACAGGGCCCTTGCGACAGGGCTGTTTGGCTTGGCTACGAGCTGCAGGGTTACGAGCATCAAGGCTCGCCGGTCTCGGCAAGGCGCTTTCAGCTGCACTACGCAATGTTGGTCCTCCTAAATGAACTACGAAGACCTTGTTGAATGTGCGGGAGGACCTGCTTGACGTGGCCGTAGACTCGAACCAGCGTGATGGCCTTAGTGGCTCTGAAGCTTGATGACCTGGGAAAGGCGTGGCGTGACCATGGAGTCGACTCGCCGGTTGTTCCCCTCAGAAACTCTGGCAACAGCCAATGCCTGCACTGGTGAGTCTACACAACCCTGACGATAGTTTGTGTTCTGTGCACATATGTCTGGTTGCAGCATAGACTCTTTTGATATGACCGGCACCTTTGATCTGCAGGTGTGGCTGGAACAGTGCTATTCAGCTGCTGGCAGCATTTCCAGGCATTTTAAAGTATTTGGAGTGGGCTTGTGGTGTGTGTCCTCACAGCTTGCAGCTTCACCAGGGACTTCTAAACCAGCTGGTTCAGCTCAGAGCTTTGAAGGGAACCGATGCGGTCGGTTCTGTGGCAGGCCTGCTAGCTACTGTCCATACAGCAGCAAAGAAGGGCAATCTCAAGGAGATGTCCAGCAGGCAGCAAGGGTAGGGCCATCTTTGCCAAGCAAGCTAGCTGAACACTGACACTCTCTCAGCGGTTTCAATTTACGGCTGCAACGTTGTTCATGTCACCAACACAGGGGGAAGCTCACAGAGGATGTGGATTGTTTTGAGCTGGTAGATGCGCTATGCGGTGCACTCCATGAAGAGTTCATGGAGGTCTTCCAGAGAGCAATCCCCGAGTTACCCGAGGTATCAATCTTCTTTGTAACACACTCTTTCATTCTGGTGGTTCAAACATGCTGGTCAGTGACTCATTGTGCATGCCAAAGTATGCTCATGCTTGTATGCATGGTATCCAGATCTTGTTTCTGCAGGCGGCCTCGTACTGGGCGTCAATGATGTCCACTGTTCAGCACACCCGCCAAGTGTGCCACACAACAAAGAAGGACTGCGGGCATAAGGGGGACCCCGTGAACCAGCAGTACCGGGCAGTGTCTGTGCGCTATGCTGCACTGTTGCATGGTGGTGGCATGGATCAGCTGCTGTGCAGTGTCCTTGGACACTACTTAGCTGCCAAGACAGAGTGTAAAGACTGCGCAGAGAAAAGAAAAGACGGGATGCGACCAGCTGTGAAATCTGTGACAGAGCAGTTACAGCGTTGGCCAGTCATGCTACTGGTCTCAGTCCAGTCACAGCAGGTATTGCCAGACAACTTGGTTGTGTCTGAAGCTCTGAGCTAGGCCATTTTGTTGCGCAAGGCAGCACAGGCTTCACTGCATAGGCTTGATGCAGAGCCCTCATTGTCATCATTGCGTGTTGGCTGTGCTGCTGTATACGCACAGAGGATGGGTGTATTGCGTCCATCCTTGGTGGTTTGCGGCTGGAAATATGTGGGCACATGCTGCCATGTCCGCATCACTTGTATGTGCCTGGATTGCTGCTCAAACAGCAGAGTAGCTCCACCCTCAAATGACCCTGTAGTTGGGAGCACAGAAAATTATGCACTGGCTGCTTGTTTCTCATAGTTTGCATGTTGAAAGCTAGCAACACAGGCAAATATGCTCAGCATGTGTCACACCATCACTGCTGAAATGTTGTGGCATGTGTGCAGAGTCAAAGCGCCGGCAATGACATCAATGCTGCTGTCAGCCTGCAGCTGCAGCAGCGCGTTGAGCTGGAGGAGTGGAGCTCCCAAGACTGGTCTAGGCACATGGTCAGCTTCACACTCAAGACCATCGTGTTCCGCGAGGGCGGCATCACCGACGGCCACTTCTTTGTGGCTCTGCAACGTGCCCCAAACAGATGGGTGATATTCAACTCAGCTTCCACGTCTGGCCCACACACACTGGAGCAGATCCAGCAGCGGTTTGGTGGCAAGGTGTATGGCGTGGTGTACATGCGCACGGAGAGGCCAGCAGAGGACGACAGGCAGAGCCTTGCAGAGTGGCTTGATGACCCAGCACATGCTGACGCTGTCAGGTGCATCACATGTCCTTAAACCCTAAACCCTGTCCTCCCCCTCCTCTGTCGAATCTTGTGCACATGGCTGCAGGCTAGATAGCCCGCTTCATCAGGATGCTTTGTATCAGCAGTTGCTGCATCACGCAGTATAAGACAGCTCCATTTTTGAGCAGCAGCACTTTTGGGTACAGTCATATTTGGGGCTGTGCGTATTCCATTTCAGAAATCAGCACGGAAGCAATCACTGTCAGCACTGCAAATTGAGGTTTTGAGACCAAGTAAATTGTAGCAGTGTTTATCAGTCATATTACAAAATGAACCCAGATGAGCTGCACATGTGGGAAATTTTGATGGCAAATAGGTTTTGTTGACGGTTTTTAGGGTAATTGGCATACATCAAAGCTTTGAAACGTCAATACACTGCTCTGAGGTAGGAGTATTGCTCAGCATTTTGTGCAGCTTGGCAGATGTAGCTCCTTCAGCAAGAGATTGCATTGACGCTTTCAAAAGTAACACGCCATGTTTCACAGTCAGATTGTAGTAGTTCCTTGGTAAACTAATTTGTTGCTTCCCAATTGGTGAGGTTGCTGGCTAGTTATTGACATCGGTGTGATGAAGTTGGCAGAGCACTTTGCACACCTCCAATCCTGGAGTATGCTAGTTGTTCAAGCCATTGTGGTCTCTTGTGTGTCTTCCATTCTTGATTGTGACTGGCCCGATTTTTTTTAATCCTGTTTGCGCCTGGCCAGTCAGCTTGCATGAGAATTGACAATACTGGTGTTTGTGCAGGATGCTCGCCTCGGCTGATGTCACCAATGGTGTGGAGGCTCCTCCCGCTGCTCCTGCTCCTGCTCCATCTACCACATCTGAGCAGTCCCCAGCTACCAGCAGCCCTGACAGCAGCCTGCCTCTCATGTGGGGTGTGGCCCCTTCTCCTGGGCCTCAGTCACTTGTGATTCCTTCTGGGCCCTCCTGCCCTGCTGCTGCCTCTATCAAGCCGTCCTCTGGTCAGTCTGCCACTCAGACTACCAAAGCTTCACGCCAAGACAAGCGGAACACAGCAAATGGTGCTGTAGCAGCGGTGTCCAGCAGTGCTGTGCAGTTTGATCTGGCAGGCTTGCTCAGCAGGGCGATGACTACGGCTCAGCACAAGCAGAGCAAGAAGCAGCGCTCACCTGTCAGTAAGGGCAACGATGCAGGAGGCAAGCTGCAGGCAGCCACTGACCTCAGCGCCAGCCCTACAGCAGCTGCCCAAACAGCCAAAAAGCCAATGATAGGTCAGGCAGTGGACCCCGATCAGGAAGCAGCCATCCTTGAGAAGGCACGCCAGCTGAGAGCTGAGCGCCAAGCTGAGCAAGCTCTCATCAAGGCAATCAGTGGATCATCAGCAGCAGCTGCTGCCCATGGCTGTGCCAGCCAGCTTGCTGTGGATAAGAAGGCAGCCAAGCAAATGGCAGCCCAGAAGCGGGCTGAGCGCCTTGCCCTGAAGCAGGCTGAGTCAAGGGCCAAGAAGGCTGCAGTCATGCAGCAGGCCGCAGCAGATGCTGAGGTGGCACCAGTGGGCGCAGACCAGCTAGCACCTGTTGCAGAAGCTGCTGACGAGACTGCAGCTGAGGCAGCATCCATTGATCAGGGAGCAGGTGGAGACGCAGTCCAGGAAACCGCAGCTCAGCCCACCTGTGATGCTGACAAAGGTCCAGCAAGTGCTGACACAGTGGCAGCCAACGTGGCACCTGCTGCTGACAATGAGGCAGACCGTGAGCCTACAGCAGCCAAGGGAGCATTTGAGGATGTACCATCAAGTACAGTGTTGGCTGCAAACAATACAGCGGTCCAAGACGCTGCAGTCCAGGTGGCGGCTGATGCTATTGTTGCTCAAGAAGGCGTTGCTGAGGTCACAGACAATATGGTTGCCATCGCAGCTACTGCTGATCAGACAGCAGCTGAGGCAGCAGCCGCAGACAAAGAGGGATCAGAGGTAGCAGTTGCAGACAGCACGGCTGCTGAGGCAGCACTAGGTGACAGCTTAGCAGCTGAGGCAGCAACTGCTGTTGAGCCAGCAGAAAGGGGACAAGCGGCAGCTCAGGAGCCAGCCGGCAATGCAGCAGCAGATGAGAAGGAGGCTGATGATGCCGTGACCAGGGCTGCAAGTCAGAACATGCCACCAGCTGCAGCTGGGCAAGAGAAGGCTGCAGCACCTGAGTCATCACTCAGCGCAGGTGCGGTCACCACAGCGCCCGTTTTGAAAATGGCAGCAGCAGAGTCCAGCGGGGGCAAGGCAGCAGCTGACAAGGCTGCAGCGCAGACTCCAGCTGAACCGGCAAATACAGTGGAGCAGGCTGTAGCAGCAGAAATAGCTACGCCTGAGCTTACAGCTGGCCAACAGACAGCTGTGCAAGATGCAAATGCTGACATAGAGGTCAGAGAGCCTATGTCTGCTGGATCAGTAGCTGCTGGCAGGACTGCAAACGCCACTGCAGATGACAAAATGTCTGCTGCAAATGAGACAGCTAGCACAGGAGATGTGCAGCAGTCAATTGATGTCCCTCCGGCTGTTCAGAAGGCAGCTCAGCCTGCCCAGAAGGCAGCTCGGCCTGCCCAGAAGGCAGCTCGGCCTGCCCAGAAGGCAGCTCGGCCTGCCCAGAAGGCAGCTCGGCTTGCCCAGAAGGCAGCTCAGCCTGCCCAGAAGGCAGCTCAGCCTGCCCAGAAGGCAGCTCAGCTTGCTCAAGAGGCAGCTCGGCCTGCCCAGGAGGCAGCTCAGCCTGCCCAGGAGGCGGCTCAGACAGTGCGTGAGGCAGGTCAGGCTGGATTTTCGCAGTCAGCTGGCAGTGTGACTCCCACAAAGCCAACAGCTTCTTCCCAGAAGCTGCAGGCCATCAGCACCAGCTTTGAGGCCGACAAAAGCCCTCCACAAGATGGCGATGAGTCTGAACCTGACAGAGGCTTAATATCTACCAGGTCTGTTATTCCAAACTACTTGAGTTTGCAGTTCCATGGTATTCTGGGGAAAAAGCATGACTGTTCATTTGACACTTTACCAAGCATTGCAACAGTCTCATGGTACAGGTTCCAGACTTTTCTAACAGCATCAATGGAATGCATATGCATCTGTCGCATGAGCTGATCCCTGTGGTGGCTGTGCAGATGGAGCCAAGATGCTGTGGCTGTCACCCAGGCTGGCCTTCCTGATGTTGAAGCCCACATTGCTGGGGATGGCAGTACTGACTTGCCCAGCTGTGGCGGAGATGCTTCAGTGGTGCAGACTAAGCTCTTGCACAGGTGTGCACTGACACAGCCACTGTGCCTCCCGCAGTGAAAGCTACCCCAAAAGTCTTTTGCCATGCTTCTTTGTCATTGGTGACACACCATCACACTGTTGGTCAAGTCGAAAGTCGTAACATGTGTTTTCGGCTTTCATGTAAGGTCTGAGTGTAGCCAGCATTCTTTAAGTGTTTCAACCACTAATTTACTATCTGTGTGTCAATCCGAGTTGTTGACCCACCATCATGTCATCTCAAGTTTGTTGAAATTTGAGAAAATTGTTGATTGAGTTTTGGGACAAACTGAGTCTCAATTTTGAAGTATGCAATGTGTGTGGACACAAGTGAGCAGTCAGCATGAGACATCATATCAACTGGTACAATTTACAGCATCACCAGATCGTCTCATGCTGACTGCTAAAATGTGTCTCTGTATTCTGTGCTCGTATATGCAGCATCTTCATCTCTTACCACTCTAGAGTCAATACACTTTGTGTTGCAACATCTGGGAAAGAGTCATGTGTGAGCAAAGCATCTAGACTGGTATTCAATCACATCATTGTGTACACAACAGGTCAAGTTGCAATGTTTGCTTCAAATCTGTGATCATGTCCGGTGCCAAAGGAAGGAATATGTTGCAGGGCTGACTCCTCTGATGCTCTTGTGCCAACCCAGCCTGCCTCTGCTGGGCGCCTGCTGTCTGATGAACTGGAAGCGGTCCCTGGTGAAGGCCACACTAGCTTGCCCAACTCCCACAGAGATGGTTCAGTGGTGCGGGCTGACCTCTTGCAGAGGTATGCACTGACAGGGCCACTCTGCCTCCCACAGTGAACGCTACCTCTAGGAGTCTTGTGCCACATCTACCACATTGCTTTGTCTGCAATGACACGCCGTCAAGTTATGAGTCATGAGATCACCCCTCATCATAGGTATAGCACTGATCCCGCACGTACCTAGCTCATCATGAGCTGGAGAGCGTTGTTACCACTGTTATTATTATTATTGCTATTATTGTTATCATCATCATTTTTTAATTTTTTTTAAATATTATTATTGTTATTATTATTATTATTATTGTTATTATAGCACTTGTAACGGTGGCAGGACATACAGTTATGGCTTCGATGCAAATTTGCAAAGGTCCCAGCCTGGTTGTCATACTTGCCTTATTTCAATCAGCATTATCCATCTGAATTGAACCCATGTGCAACCCTGTCAAATTCTTGAGTGTGTTGTTGTATGCTGCAGGACTGGCATGACAGGGGCAGACCCGGCCATCAATGTGCCATGCTTGAGCAAAGCTGCAGAGCCGCTACCACAGCCCAAGGGAGACAGGCCTGCCACCAACAAGGCACCCCAAGCACAAGGTGGCCTTCTGATTGGCATGTCCAGGTGAGAATGGTGCATGCAACCTTACGCCATGACTGAGACTTGCACGGCTGTTACTGCTGCAGCTTACAATATTATGGTGTTATGTTGACTGCTAGACTGTGTCTGTGCATACTGTCTGTGCAATGTATGTCATCACATGGGAGAATGACCATTGTGTGAGTAAGGCATCAGCAGTATAGTTTGCTGCTGCTGTCATGTTATAACTGCACAGAATTTTGAGTTGCAACATTTGCTTGATGTGACCATTTACAACAGTGTCAAAGGCAGAAATATGCTGCAGGGCTGATAGCCCTGAGGGCCCTGTCCCAGCCCAGCCTGCCTCTGCTGGGTCCCCCCTGTCTGATGAACTGGAGACAGTTGATGGCCAAGGACACAGTGAGGTGCCATCAGGAGCCCATGTGCAGCAGCAAGGACAGCCCACAGCAGCAGTGCCAACTGTGAACAAGACCACAGCTCAGCAGCCAGCATTGGAGCCCTCTGTCCAAGGGCTGCACCCAGGAGCCCCTGCTGCTGACCAGAGCAGGACTTCAACTCTGCCTCGTGGCCCTGTGCAGCCCACAGATGCATCCCTGGTGGATGGTCAAGGTGGAGGCTCAGCATCAGCGCAGCCTGCACAAGAGCAGGAGCAGCCCGCAGCAGCCTCAGCTGACAGCCAAGGCAAGGGCCAAGTGCTGGACCTGGTCCCTGTTGTACAGGAGCCGGCTGCTGTTTCTTCACACCAACTGGGCAATGAGGCTCTTGTCAACAATGCTGCAAAGGTGGAGGCTGCACACTTATCACGACCTGCAGGCTCAGTGCAAAGCAGTGATGCAGTTGGGGCTGGTGGCAGTGTAGCTATAGCAGCTGCAGCAGAGGCAGAAACAGGTGGCAGCAACCTGCACCAAGGTACTGCAGAATCAGAGGGTGGGGTCCCCACACAGTCTGCTGTTCACTTGCCCAGCTGTGGCAGAGATGGTTCAGTGGTACAGGCTGACCTCTTGCAAAGGTATGCATTGACAGGGCCATTGTGCCTCCCATAGTGAATGTACTATAGGAGACTTATGCCATGTCTACAACATTGCTTTGTCTACAATGACACGCCATCAAGTTGTGAGTCATGCAATCACCTCTCATCATAGGGATTGCACTTTCAATGCTGGCAGGACATACAGTTATGGCTTCAGTGCAAATTTGCAAAGGTCCCAGCCTGGTTGTCATATTTGCCTTATTTCAATCAGCATTCTTCTTTTGAATTGACCCCAAATTCAACCCTGTCAAATGCTTGAGTGTATTGTTATATGCTGCAGGACTGGCATGATAGGGGAAGATCAGGGTATCAATGTGCCATGTTTGGACAGAGCTGCAGAGTTGCTACCACAGCCCAAGGGAGACAGGCCTGCCAGCGGCGACCCCCAAGAGCAAGCTGGCATTGTGGTTAGCATGTCCAGGTGAGAATAGTGCATGCAACCTTTCGGCTGCAAATTGTGGTATCATCATGTTGTGCCATGCTGACCGCTAAACTGTCCGTCGAATGTGTGTCATCGCATTGGGAGATGAGCAATCAGCACAAAAAGATGCTGCTGCTGTTGCATGGAAACTGCTCAGCAGTTTGGATTGCAACACTTGCTTGATATCACCATCCAGAACAGTATCAAAGGCAGAATTATGTTGCAGGGCTGATAGCTGTGATGCCCCTGTCCCAGCCCAGTCTGCCTCTGCTGGGCTCCTCCTGTCTGATGAACTGGAAACAGTTGATGGCCAAGGGCACAGTGAGGTGCCATCAGGAGCCCATGCGCAGCAGCAAGGAGAGCCCCCAGCAGCAGTGCCGACTGTGAGCCAGGCCACAGCTCAGCAGCCAGCATTGGAGCCCTCTGTCCAAGGGCAGGCCCCAGCAGCCCCTGCTGATGTCCCCTGCAGGACTTCAACACTGCCTCTTGGCCCTGTGCAGCCCACAGCTGCGTCCCCTGTGGATGGTCAAGGTGGAGCCTCAGCATCAGCTGTTCTGCAGAGGCAAACGCAGCACTCAGCAGCAGGCCAGCTGCACCACAGTCTGCCTCCACCCGCCTTAGGACCAGGGCAAGGGCAGCTGGCAGCAGCCCTGACTGATGATCATACAGAGGGCCAGCTCATAGCAGCAATCCCTGCACAGCCTGTACAAGAGCAGGAGCAGCCCGCAGCAGCCTCAGCTGACAGTCAAGGCAAGGGCCAAGTGCTGGATATGCTCCCAGTACAGGAGCCGGCTGCTGACTCCTCACACCAACTGGGCAATGTTGTTAGCAATGCTGCAAAGGTGGAGGCTGCACACTCGTTGCAGGCCGCAGGCTCAGTGCGAGGCAGTCATGCAACAAAGGCTGGTGGCAGTGTAGCTGCAGCAGAAGCGGAAACAGGTGGCAGCACCCTGCACCGAGGTACTGCAGGATCTATGGCAGGGGCCCCTCCACAATCTGCTGCCTTGGCCAGTGGTCATAGCTCAGCGCCAGAGGCTGCTCAAGCTGCTGCAGCCATCAGCTCTGCACTTGAGGCAGCTTTGCACAAGGCTTCACGCCGTGATGCCAAGCCTCATGCAAGCCCAGCAGCATCAAAAGGTGAACTGCCTGCCCCTGCTGGTGCACAAGCACAAGGGGAAGCAACAGCTGGAGGCGATACAGCAGCAGCTGCAGCTCATGCTCAAGATACAGCAGCAGAATCAGCTGCCAATGCTGTTGGTGGAGTTGCACCTCAGGCGGCTGATGGACAAGGGACAGGCCTGCATGTAGCAGCAGAGGCTGCTGCCCATGCTGCTCAGGGCTTTGTAGCTCAGCCAGCTCCAGTTGAAGATGTGGGGGCAGGCATTGACCCTCTAGTCCCTCCACACACAATGCAGGCTGCAGATGAAGCTGCAGACCCTGCCCCACCCCCACTGCCACCCACACCGCCACCACCAGCGCTACCTCTTCAGGCTAGCGCAGCGCAAGCTCATGTTGGGGCTCCAGGTGCAGACCCAGCGTCAGCCTCAGCAGCAGCAAAGCCTGCTGCAATGCGAGCGTATCATCTGGCAGCAGACTGCACCACAGCTGTAGGGACACTTGCCACAGCTGCAGATGCCCTTATGGCACATGCACCAGATTCAGCAGCCCCAGGTGGAGATGCACACCCCATCGCTGCAGCAATTGTTGTGGAACACCCCCCTGCACCCATTGCTCAGACAGCTTCGGCAAGCAAGGGCTGGCGTCCAAAGGTCGGCCAGGTGCTGACAGTGACAGTGGTGCTGCCAAGCCTGGTGGCTTTGCATGTCCCAATTGGCTGCTGGGCAGCCAGTGTTGTTGGAGTGGCGGCATGCAGGAAAGTGCTCAGGGCCTGGCAGTAAACGCTCTCAGGTGAGCATAGCATCTGAAAACTGCGTTTTCTTGCTTCGTTGCCTGACAGTCATTGGCAGTCACATGAGGCATCAGCCTTCTGCTTGACACGCTCGCAATCAGCTTTTGAGTCTCTGCTGCTTTTTGCCGTGATATCAGACATATCTGTGTCTTCGTGTAATGTTCTACATGGCATTGCGCTTTCTTTATGGTGTTGCCTGCAATGACAGCATATATATCCCAGTCTGTGTTATCACATCATGAATTTTCACAGCTTTGTTAACAATTTTGGTGTGTATTCAGGCAGTGGGTTGTGAACCATGTCCATGCAGCGCCATAATACCTCAACATGGTATGAGACACCAATACAACTGTGATTGCCCCATTGCTTGTCTACACCTCTGCACAATACCTCTTCAGTGCTGTCTCTTCCATTTTTGATTCAGCATGAGTGTGACAACTAGTTGTGGCTTTTGAGCCCAAAAGATGATGAGCCCGAAGAAAACAGTCTAGATTCGTCAGCTGCTGTTGAAAGTGCACGCATTGTCTCATATTGCTCCTTAGTCAGCTGAGCATAGACAGGCCTGCAGGCTAGTCTGTTGAGCATACGGTAGCTATATTCTCTGCCAAGCTTAGCTGCAAATGTGTGAATACCAGATGAATATTTCATGTCGAAATGTATTTCTTGGAACTAACCTTCTGATCTCTGTCGGTGCTATTGATTTGAGCTGTAAGACAAGTATGCATATGGCGTGGGCAGCATCTACGCAGATTACGGCAATATGCACGTCGTGCTACTTGATCATGACATTTCCTGCTCCAACGTGATTATCAGACACAAATTATACTATGTAGTACTAGTGTGCCAGCAATCTGTTGCAGACCCTGGAAAGACTGCTCATTGAGACAAGCTGTAAGCTTCTACTGATTGTGGCGGCCTTTGGGCTTAACAATTTCAACTCAGCAGGTTCTATGGAGCAGATGTGAGCAAATAACTCTCGGTTGCATTTGTCTTCCATCTGCTGTCAGAACATCAGGCAAGAAGTGCGGCCTCATGGCTTTGCTGGCAGCAAATAGTGATTTGAGCTTCTGCACTCAGCTGACTCATGATCATCTAGATCTAAAGCCGGATGACTTGGACAGTTCACATCTCTAGGTACCAACTGGCCAGGCAGTAGCCCTGCAGCATTTAGCACTGAAAAATGAACATCCATGTCCACAATTGCAACCAGCATACAAGCTGCTTACTTTGAGATGTGGTACATGTACCCAACTTACTTGGCGCTGAGGGACTGTTGTTTTGCAAATGATGTCTGCCACAAGACTTGGAACTGAGACATATGCAAGTTGCCCTTCCTTCATGAGGCCGAGCTGCAACAGGTTAAACAGGCTGCACTTGTCATATATGTACCAGCCTGCTCTTCCTGATTAATAATCGCATGTGACACCACTGATCTGCGTGACTCTATTGGCAGCAGAGCTTAGGTCAGGTTCTCACAGCGCTTTCCATCTGACTTTCACAAAGGAACTTGACATAGCAGAGATTGACCTGGCGCTTGAGGTCCCTCATCAAATTGCTGACCTTGCGTTTTGGCCACAACTAACCTCAATGAAACTCTCCACTGCTGGTTACAGTGAACATCACTGTGTTGACTCTCAGCTCAACTTGCTTGATCTGTCGGCTGCATTGGGCAATAGATGTATGATATTGAAGTTTTGAGGTCTTTCAACACATCCTTTGGGCATGCTTATGGTGCAGGCAGACCTGGCTTGCAATTGTCTGCATACTGCTTTTGTGACTACCCGTAAACTGTCTGTTGTCCTGGGTATTTTGTTATTCAAGTCGGATAATGTCAACATTCTGCAGGCACAGTAAAGGACCGTCTCTGGTGAAACGCAGTCCCCACGTTTTGTGTCACTGATTCAGTGGTTCTGCCCTGCCCTGCCCTGCCCCGCCCTGCCCTGCCCTGCCTTGCCCTTGCCCTTGCCTAGTCTGGCGCTAGCTTGTAGGAGGCAAAAGGCTGCACGTATATAGTATTGTGGATGTCAGGGTATGGGAGTACGGGTGTGCAATTTTGTTGTGTATGCAGGGCGGGGAGGCAGTCGCGGTCAGCATAGCAGCGAGTCTCCTAACCAAGACAGCATCAACTATACTTCTGCTCGGCATATGCCAGACTGGATCGCTAACAATGCCATCACCACTGTCCATTCCATGGACATTCCAATGGGGAAAACTACACGAGCTGGCGTAGCTCAGGCATGCAGGTGTACACGTGTACACTACATGCATGCACGACCATGTCTTTGATCCAATAGCATGGTCAGTGTTGGTGTACATGCAGCTGCGCCGTCTGCGAAGGCATCAATGCTACAGCAGTGCTTGCGCTTTCTCTCTTGATGCTGTCAGGGTCAGGCGGAGAAGCAGCAGCGAGTGAAAGTGTGCAAGCTGATCTTTCATAGCAGCAGACACCAGCTCACAATCTCTGGGGCAGGTGCCATCATGGCACCATGAGATGCAATGTGGAGTCCACCAAAGCTGCATAAGCTATGATGTTTTGCAACCGCTCAGAATGGGATGTTCAATAGCAAATCAGCAGGAGCCTAAGTTGGGGCTGGCGGTGTTGGCAAGGAACATATACAGAATAGTCCGTACACCAGCAATCTCAAAGGCAAGGGATGGTTGTGTTTTGGAGGCCAGGACTTATCGAACGGTTCTCAATCATCCAACGAACCATTCGAAAGCGATTTTTGTGTGAGTGCTCCGAACCATCGCAGAGGAAGGAAAGTGCGCAACGCTGCTCCGAGACCAGGAGACAAAGTGTCTCGAACGAGATCGTCTGCCTGAGTATGTTGTCGGAGCCTACTGCCCGATCCATTTCAATGTGCAACCCTGAGGCTCATGTTCTGCACATTGAAACAGAGCGCCCCAGTCAGAGCAGACCTTCTTCAGCCAAATACATCCTGAATGAACAAAAGTTGCACAGCAGTAAGTGGAGACTGACCAGGTGTTGTGCGTGCAGACACGCTTATGCAAGCATGGACACAGAGCACAACTGCTTGTCAACAACAGGAGGTGGTGTCAGCTGTGGCCCAGACATTGCAAACCATCTCACTGCCTGAAGCCCAAGCTCTGAGTGACAGAGATCTTGATGTTGCAACAACTGCGTACACAGTCAATATACAGGTTGTATCAATGGAAGGCCGTGAGAATGGTGTTGAATAAACACTGTCTGGGCAAAGGGTCCGGAAGAGCTTCAAATACAACTGCAATATTGCCAGCACTGATTCAGGAACATAGGCACTTGGCATGTATATACACTCAGCCTATGCAGAGACAGAGAGAGGTGACAAAGACTCAGGCAGCCAACAAGTTCGTTGACATATAGAAGAAGGCAAGGAAGGCCTCAAAAGAAGAAGATTACAAGCTAAGACAGCTAAAAATCTTGCGATGGGTCGAGCGCCGAAACCGAAAACAATCTCGTCTTCAGCACATTCTCACCGCAACTTCGGCAGCGCACAAGACAGGCAGACAATCGAGGAACTTGTTCCGTTTCGTTTTCCAATGACCACAAGCCCGCACGATCGACAGCTCAACAAGCTTTAACTGATCAGGAATAGTCGCTCGTCGTCAACTTAGTGCAAGACGCTGGCTGCAGAATGTCACACGCAGGATTTCAAAGTGCAAAAGAAGCTTTGTTTGGGATACAAGGGATTAGCCAGATGTTTGCAATGTTTTTGACCAACGCCTTCTAGGCCACGCACAGATTCAACCTGTGGTTTGTCCCTACACAATCGCTGCAACATCAGGATCTTTGTCAGGAAGATCTTGTGCTTCAGCCTGTGAGATAGTCTGCAATGTTTGGGCCACAGCTGACACCACCTCCCGTCGTTGGCGAGCAGTCGTGCTCTGTACCCAAGCTTGCATAAGCGTATCTGCATGCACAGCACGTGGTAAAGTAGATCTCTGTTCACTGCCATGCAACCGCTGCTGCTGTCATACATCAACATTAACGGATGGCTGCAATGCTTTGTATTAACGTGCAAAGACCATGAGCCTCAATTTGGTAGCTTCTGACATACCTGGGCTGCCTGACTGCATCTGCAGATTTCTGTTGACCTTTTGGAATGCCAGCAGCAAAGCTGCACCGCGTACACCATCAAATTTTCGTCTCCAGATTCCTGCTTTAGCACCACCTGCATCAGTCCCAGGGCGAATGCCCAAAGCCGCATCCCAGCGTCTTAAACATTGCTGCGCAATCTGCATGGCAGCTTTCTTCATGTCGGTCGAAGCAACCTCTGAGGCTTGACTTTCTGGAATCAGCTCACCAGTCAAAGGTGTCATGGATGTCTCTCTCTGCAATCCTGCATAACAAGTGACGACAACAGCTCAGGGTTTCATACTAAAGACAGCTTGGAGGAAACCTTTCAGCAATGCATGCATGTGCCTCCAAAACCATGTCAGCATCTGTAGGATCTCAACAACCTTCAGCTCCTTAATAAGCTGTAGCCTGTCGAAAACAGGGCTCTTGACCCTTGTTAGCAGCATGGTGTCTTGCACACGCAAGCAAGTGACACTTTACAATGTTGCAAAGCTGTAACATCACTGCTGCATGCCTGCCTGCTTGCTGTGTCTTCAGCAAGCAAAGATCTCCAACCTGCTTGCATCGTCTGTTGCAAATGCAAGTGCACAATGCAGCTGAAAGTCCTGATAGTTTGCTACAGACTTGCATTCCTAAGGCATACCTGATGATTGGCTGGTACTATGTGAGCTGGTGAGAGCTGTCATCTGCACCATGGCACGCGAGCTGTGTTGGTTTGCGTTGATGCTGTGTGTGTCCTTGTCACATGAGATGTGCTTGAGCTGAAGTTGCTTCCCGACTTGCAGGACAAGCCTACGCTTGGACCTCCTGTAAGAGTAGGTGATGGCAAGCCATGCTGCCACCCCTGCTGCAGGCCCTGCCACCCCCAGAAGAATCCCAAGCACCGTGCCTGCATCCCCGGAAGATTAACAGTCATGCAATGTTGATTGCCCAAGCTTTACAACGCTGCCCATGCAGATTGCTTGAGGTCATCAAGTCAAAGAATGCATGCATGCCAATGCGGTGACAATTAATGTGGCAAGCATAGCATCTGAAATTGAGTGAAGCTTGGGAATAGACAAATGCACATGCTTGTGGCACATTGTTCCTTGAGAGACAGCATGACAGGTTGGCGTACCAGCATCAGATGCAGCATTGGATCCTTTATGGCCTGCAGGGGTGGGGGGTTGCCTGGGGTCTGACAGCGAGGCTCCAGCTTGAGGAATAGCTGCAAAGCACCAGATGTGTAACACACCACTTTCACAGCTTGACTCTGCACTGTGGACATGTTATGCTGCAAAAGTGTCATTTGTGGCAAATTAGTCAAGATAGGCATGCTGAGTCTTGATCCCTGCGGGATCCTGCTTGAATGTGCCACTGAAAACTCTGCAGAGTGACAACAAGAAAAGACCAATGTGCGGTTTGACATGCCTGCGTTCAATAGCCAAAGCGATGAGCCGGGCCGGTTGCATGTCTGTGGTTGCTTTGACAAATAAATCAACTGAGTCTTGTCTTGTCCAAGGAAGGACGCAACGCCAGTGAACTCATCGTACACAAAGCCCTGACAAACCATGGGCGAGAGCCATAAGTTGTTGCAGATGTCAGCAAGGACTGCAGGAAGTGAGGCGTTGTTCTCCCCATCCTGCACAGCAAACAATATGTTGGGCAAGAACTTATGTCATGGACATGAAGTTACACACACTATTTACAGAATGAAACAAAGAGAGGCAAAACAGCACCAAAAAAAACGTTCAACAGTGTACATGACGATAACATAGGTTGATAAGACAATACTGGTGGCAGTCGTATGCTGACTGTAACCTTTGTGCATGCAGTGCCTAGACTCAAGTGTGGATGTAGTGTGAGGACTGCTGATGCTGTGGCTCGTAGACCTGATGGACTTTCAAGCTGCAAACAACATTATGCTCGTGCTCAGGCAAAAGCTGGTGATGCAGTGCACAGCAGCAGCGCTGAAGCTGATACTGTCAGCAATGTTGCGTCTTGTCATACCTGATATTGAGCAGCATTGGTGTCATAGCAACAGCTGCCTGTACCGCTGTTAGAGCCAGCGCATTGGAAGGCCAAGGTGATGTTTGAGGACTGAACGCTGCTGCTGCACGTACCATTGGCAGGAAGGAAGGAAAGGTTCCCACTTGGCAAGGCCAGGTTCTGGAACAGTATGTAGTCCTCTGCAAGTGTTTTGCCAGTGACATTGTGTGCCATGGCTGGGTTGTATCCAGTGACTGTGAAGTTGCCATTCTGCATGATGATCAAGTTTGTTCTAAGCAGACACATATGCAGGCATTTGCTTAGCTGAACCAGGCATTTGCTTAGCTAAACCAGGCAAGCAAATGTGAGACAGCATATGTAGGCGACACGTTGACTGCTAGACACACCAGCAGGTGAATCAGCAGGGAGATCATTTGAAATGTGTCTGCCAGCACTGAGCAAGTTTGGGGTGTACATACCTGACCCTATGGAAGACAAGAGGTGAATTAAGTGAGTGATTGAGTGAGTGAGTGAGTGAGTGAGTGAGTGAGTGAGTGAGTGAGTGAGTGAGTGAGGGAGTGAGTGAGTGAGTGA
>JAABUP010005406.1_pt1 | contig 19449 bp, 22 predicted proteins | sample 5559201 | NCBI WGS metagenome assembly JAABUP01 (sample SAMN10711887, study PRJNA513373) | rock metagenome | isolation source: Antarctica rocks | place: Antarctica
CCAGGGTCACATTGCAGATGCAACTGAAGGCTCCTTGACACCAACAGATGCTGGTGCGGTCAACGGGTTGAAACGCTTAAAGATGGTCAGTTACAGGAGACCATGCCAAAGTAGAGCTGTCAGACCAAAGCAGCACGCAGCAGTGCTTCTCATACACTTTTTGCAGCACTGCTTCCCAGCAGCAAGCCCTGAAAGCCCCCTGTTACATCACAGGTTCTTCAGCAGCTGCTGCCTGATCTGACAGCCTGGGTCTGTGCCAGAAGCGCGTAGTAGTCAAACACCTTGATCAAGCTGGGCACAGGCAGCAACCATCATTGTCACCTAAGACATGCTCCATAGATGGGCTTTGTACCTGTGCCCAAACACTGCCTCATTTTGCAATTGCATGTGAAGCTTCACAATTGACATTCCCCTTGCCATCTGGAGCCTTGGCACTGCTTGCTATCGTTCAGTCTTGTCTGTACCCTTGACACTACCCACAACGCTTACAAAGATGTCACTGCCAGCATATGATCTGAACTACACACTTGATAGGTATCCTGCTCCTGTGGCAAGGCCACCAACTAAGCCCACTGGCATGTCGGTAAGCACTGCTGTCTGTTGCACAATTCCTTGGCAGTTCTGTCCCGCCTGGGGCAGGTTTTGTTTTGCAGCCTTCACGTCGGTGGCAGCATCTACTGATCCATGTTGTGTTCCAGCTGCATGTTATGATGCCTAGGACTGATCTTTGCAGCGTTTACAACCATGCAAAGCAATCATTGTAGTGTTCATGTGCACACATTTTCTGTCTGTGTGCACCATGCTGTTGATGTCAACATTCCTGGTATGGCATCTACCCTTGGCACAGTCTGCATGGCATTTTGCATTCCAAATTGAGATACAGTAATACAGCCTTGTGACATGCTCATGTTTTAGATCATGACCATCTACACTGTGTTATCCTGGACATTTGACATTTGCCTTGCAGACATGGTACAAGGTACTGCTTGGTCTCTTGGCAATTGTGGTGATCATTGCAGCAGTCATAGGAATTGTAGTGGGGGCTCAACACCATGGCCAGTCTACTGCTGCTGCTGTCACCCCTTCTTCATCACTGGTGAGCACTTCCTCCCCCACCCTCCATGTCTTGTACCGCAGTGTCGTACTGTGTGTAGCGCTACAACTAAGCTGCATGTAAGAACATTGCAGCAGACAGCGGTCTGTGATACACATCATTGTTTGCTGCTGCAAGTAGCTGAAGCTTTTGACCCTATCATGCATATCATTGCATAGCTGCGTGTATCAATGTAATGAGAGAGGAAATGTGCTGCAAGTCACCATGCGCAGTCCAGCATCTCCAAGCTGGTTGTCCACTCAGCCCTTTTGTTGTGTGAGGCTTTGTGACTGGCAAAAGGCTGTAAGGTCAGTCAGTATATGATGACAGAGCCTCGCCTGCTTGCGACGCCTCTGCTCTTCATCTTTTACCTCTTCTTTTGCAATCTCTGTGCAGCACTCTTGTGCACATGGGTGAACATACTGGCTGGGAAGCTTGGGCCCAACTCGGGATCATCTCAAGCTTCTCTATATTGAACGCCTAACGGCGTCTTCTTTCTTTTCTTTTCTGAACATACTGGCCAGTGCAACTTGTGATGCGACAAAGGGCCGGGCTGACACTAACATGGCCTGTATATACACGCTCCTGTGGCAGGTCCAGGCTTGAAAGGGTGGTTGAGTGATGCCGCCATCAAAAGCCACTGCACACTTATAGTCATCATGCCAACTTCTGTTCAAGACCAGTTCCCCCACCCTCTCCCCCCCCTGGGCCAGCCAAAGCTTCCCATGTGATGGACCAATGCTTTTGAGGATGACTGGTAGCTAGCTGCTGATTTGACATTGTGTGCATGCAGACTCAGGGCTCATGCAGCAAGAAGGGCCTGGTCTATGACTACTTCTACCAGTACTGCCCTTCCGTGACGCTGACCAATTCCAGCTACTGGCTCAACTTTGATGCTGGCTTTGACAGCTCATGCACAGGTTGGCTTCAGACACACAATCACTTACCCTTGCATGCAGGGATGAAGACTCTGCCTGCTATGCTTTGCTGCTTCACGCAATGCTGAGTCAGCATTGCTGACTGTGTGGGCGCAGCTTCTTTGCCTGGCCTTAATGTGTAGTGCTTGCTGACGCTGCAGCATATGCTTGTGCAACTGTGTGCATCATGCATGCATATGCAGCTGGATGGTAAAGTACAGCTGTTGGCTTGCAAGACGCGCAAGATCTACCTGAAAGTGTGTGCATGACATACACATACCCCTGCTGATGCACTGTTGGAAACTGTGGGCTTGCTTAGTGCGTGCTGACAGCAATACCAGCTTACTGTATGATGCAGATCCAAACGTCATTGCCAGGCATCAGCCTATGGTAGTAAGCCCTGACCGTATTCACTCCAGTTACGACACCATTACATCATTACCCAGCTATGCCATGCCAGCTTACCTACTCACCTTCAATGAGCCCAACTACATCTACAGCTACGGGATGACTGATGATGACACAAATGTGTTGGATCCTGCCACCGCTGCGAGGCTGTGGCCACAGCTGATGAGTCACTTCAATCCCCTGGGGATCAAGCTGATTGCCCCCAGTGCAATCAACTGTGGAGGAGACCCTAACTGTCAGAATGTGCCAACAGCTGCAGGTTGGCTCAGTGCATTTCAGACGGTGAGGTTACTCCAGATTCGTCCTGCAGAGCCAGCATCTCTGTGCCCTGCATCCTCTGCATTTTGCCCAAGACCTGTGTTGTCTGCATTTTGCCCAAGACCTGTGTTGTACCAGTGATGTTGCTCCTATGTGGAGAGACCATAGTGCTTGTGTCCAACGTGTCAAACTGTTCAGCTGCATGTCAGGCTCAGCATCACCTGCTGCTGTGTGAAGTTGTATTTGAATGATGGAAGCATGTGCGCAAAAGCTGACTTTGACTTGAGCATTAGCAGTCCACAATCTTCACACCTGTAGCGCAGAATGACTGAGTGGTCGCCATGGACCATCAGGACTGTGCATGCATGCACTGCATGCATGTTGGCAGAGCCTGCATCATAAGTTGGTATAGCAACAGCCCTTTCCAACAGCTTTGGCCAGGCTAGCATGGCTCCTTCACACTGAATGGTGTGCAGGCGCTGAACAACAATGCATCAACATCAGGTGCATGGGACGCCATCCATGCGTTGAGTTACCACACCTATACAATCAACTTTGAGTCCATTGTGAATGAGACAACCAGCCTGTATCAGCAGTTTGGCAAGCCTATCTGGGTCACTAAGATAGCTTCTGGCTCAAACTCTACCATGGAAGCTAATGTCCAACTGATGGAGGCTTTCGTCAATTGGGCAAATAGTCAGTCTTGGATCGAGCGCTACTTTTGGAATCAAGCTGTAAGCACACTTGTGGTCTCGTGGTTGTTTGGCACTTTACCACAGCCTGGGTCCCTGTGTCCGACTGCAAGCCCAGGGCATTTGTGTGCATGCACTGAACATACTTCTTTCTCAGGAGTCAGTTGTATGGCAATCTATTGTTTTGGTTATAAGCATGTTGCAGCCCCACTAGCGGCTTGCTATAACTGCCTCTGGTGTGATGCACGTCGTAGCTTGAGCATGGCAGTGCTGGTGCAACACACATGTGCTCTGCATGTGGCACTGGCTGCAGCTGCTGATTACATGGTGCGCATCAGCAGGCAAAACAACAGCAAGCTGACAAGCTGTAGCATCTGTTGCAGACACCCCCTGAGGGCACTGATCCCAACATCCAGAACAGCTACATGGTGAATGAGAGTGTGGGTGGGAAGGGCAATGGGACACTCACCCCCCTGGGTCAGACCTACACCAGTGTCACTTGCTGATAGCCGGAGTGTGACCAGTGCATCAAAACCTGGCTTTTGCTGCAGCTTTTTTTGTGACTCAGATAGCACTGTCGTCATGGACAGAACACAATGGTGGTGTGCTGAAGGAGGTTGGCGCTGTGATACTTGTTGGCTGGTCCCGTTTGAGGGGCTCCCTCCGAGCATTGTCAGCCAGATGAAGCAAGCCAGTTGACAACGGCTGCTATGTAGCAAATTAGCTTGTTGTTGCAGGCTCATGTGCACTTGCTACTACACATTTTATTGATTTCATGTTTACATGCAGCAGATGTACCACAGTATACAGTATACGGTATACAGTCACCGGCTTTCCTCAGATCCAAGGTTTATGAGATGTACATTGATCCAGACCCTTCCTCTGACTTCCAGAGCTGGGGTCAAGCTGCTGTGTGTTTTTCTTGTTGCACTCTTTAGAATGTTCGCGTGAACATCTGTCTCACAGTCTCCCTCCAGCAATCTCCAGATTGCTGGCGCCTCTCAGATCAACTGGTGTACAGTTCAGCTCACAGTGTCTCTGCAATTGCGTGGCTGGTAAATCTCTCAGAGTCTTGTATCTGCTGTACTGATGTATGAGTTTGGACAATAGGTAGCAAAACAATTCGTAATAATACCGTGGTACATTACAACTGGCACCAAGGGTTGCGACAGATGTACGATTTGCTTCGTTTATGCTAAGTCTCTGAAACACCATCCAGGCTTTTGCCTGTCACCATCATGCGCGCAAGGTTGAACCGAGGCGATGCTTTGGCTGGATGGAGTGAGACTAAACAAGCTTGCAGATGCATGAGCCTTGTGGTTGCATGAACCTTGTGGTTGCATGAGCATCCAGCTACACAAGCTAAGCTCGTCGGGGGCATAAAGACATATGGGGCATGCTTCCAAACACTCTACACAGGAAGAAAGAGTTTGTGTGGCTGAACAGCAGTAACAAATGATCACAATATCATTGCTTGGAAATTGAAAGATACCTGCCCAAGGCCTGCCAGGGACACATGCTCTGCAACTGGGTCAATGTACAGTATGCAGTGAACATGGTGGCATTTGCAACCTTGGCGCAAGCAGCTGCTTGTTGGTTGCTTCATGCCATTTTGTTGAACAACGCTTGGGGCAGCACTGGTCCACTGAGAGCAGCAGACCTGCAGTGCAAGTGAACACCAGTTAGCGTCTTGTTTACACACAGACTCACCTCTATGTGCACTCTCATCAGAATCATGAGTAGCACAGGCCAAACACAAGTTGGAGGCAATGTGAATCATAACGTGTACTGCTGCGCAGTATGCTGATGTACTTGTAGTTGACGCAATGCAATTGCAGTGCGGTTTCAGACAGCAATTAAAATGTGTAGTTGAGCTATCTTCTATGCCTGTGGGGACCATCTTGCTGGTTGTCCTTTGGAGCTGTGATCTGAGGGTCCCTGGCTCGTTTACCCACTTGTCTCAAGCTGCTGCTGACTTGCCTGAGCTTACCTTCTGCACGTTGATAACTCGAAAAGCAAGGACAACCAGAAAGCTGCCAGCGGGGACACTTGCATTGGCTTGGAAGGGTGAAGGTCAACAGCTGCTGTGCCAGATTCTGTTGCTTTCATACGACACTCACTCGGTGCACACTTTGTTTACCTGAACGAGCGCCTGAGCTAGCTCGATGGTGCTGACAGCATCTGCGAACACTTCCGGGATTTCTTGTGAGCGCTCGTCTCACCGATCCATGAGCACGGCTTGTTCCAAGGCCATGACAACAGCCACTGACTATACAGATCACGCCATGTCTGCATTTAGTGTTGTACGCTAAGCTAGGATGAGCGCTATTGCCAGACACACGCCTCGTGATCATTTCTCCCGCAGTGCGCAAGTGCCCCGGAAATCGTACATCTTGAGAGTAGCCATGCGCGACAGGCAAATAAGCACTGTCATCTTGCGCACCACACTGACATTCTACAGCGTTCTGCCGAACATGTCAGGGCTAAATGGAATCATGAGATGTAGCTCGAGGTTTCGCAACTCAAAGCTGTTGCGCAAAGAAGAAGCAAGGGACAGGAACGAACCAGTGCTTTTGAACCTGTAGGTCACTTTGTTTGACATTTCGCTCTATTGGTCAAATGATCATGGTTGACCCCAACGACAATTAAAATCTAATGAATGAATGAATGAATGGATGGATGGATGGATGGATGGATGCATGCATGGATGGATGGATGGATGGATAAGCAACGTATTGCTCACGTGAACCTGAGCAAACAAGCTCGACCCTTTGGAGCAAACACGTACATCTGTAGGCTGCTCTAGAGACGCAGATCTGCGTCAACAAACACTATGCTATGTACTCGAGTTGTGACTCAAGTAGCATTCCGTCTCAAGTATTGCAAATTTATAGACTAGCTAGTCTCAAAAACCATTTTAGACTCTACCTTACAATGCCTCTGATGCCTGGCTCCTCTTCTGTGCCTCCTGCTGGCACAAGTACATTCACCACACAGTGCATGATCTGCTCAAATCGTAGATCCAGGCACAGGCGGATCTACTGGTTGAGGTAATAGATCTGTGCACATAGCTACAGTAAGCGTCAAACCTAGGACTGTCTCAAAGTATGATGTCAATGACATGCGGCAGCACCAGCTCACACACATGGTTCAAGTGGCATGATCTGTGCACATCATAGTCTCACATTGTTGCTACAAAGACCACTTGGGTACCTGTGGCTTGAACCCAAATCTGGTAGTCAAACTGATGCATTGGTTCCACACGCAGACAATCCCTTGCTGTACAAGCAGGGGATCGTCTCCCTGCTGCATGCTTGAAAGCAGAAAACTGTCCATCCCAGTTTGTAAATGTACTTTGATAAAATAATTCCAGAATAAAAAATTGTACAGTAAAAAGACCAGTGATGAAATTTGAGAGTAGTTACTCTCAAAATTCATCCCTGGTCTTTCTCTTTCATGCAGACAGCCCGTGTGCAAAATACAATGCTTTGCCATTGTCTTGCAACTTTCGGGTGAGGGAGGTACTGTAAGACCCAGCAGGCGGCTCTCACACGATGTCTGTGGCGCGTGAGGCAAACAGCGCCTGATGGTCATCTAGATTTGCTACAGATTGTCAGCGACTGGGTGACTGGCTGCTGTTGCTGTCTCCTGCAGCGGCAGGACAGAAGTTTCTGTTGCTACTTCAAAGCTTGATAAGTTTACATGCATCGACAAGGCACCGGCCTCCACTAGGTGGACTGGAGGGTGAAAGGTGAGTGAGTGAGTGAGTGAGTGAGTGAGTGAGTGAGTGAGTGAGTGAGCGAGCAAATGAGTGAGTGAGCGAGTGAGTAAGGAATCGAGTGAGCAAGCTAGCAAGTGAATATACAGGCGACTGAGTGAGTGAGCAAGCCAGACTAGCCAGTTGTCAAGCTAACGCTCATGGCAGAGTAGGGCACCAACCTAATGAGCAAGCCCTAGTCTGAAAGCTGTTTGCAGGTGGTGCTGTGGAAGAGGCAGTGAGCTGACTCTGTGATGTGACCATGGGTAGTGCTTCAGACACACTTTTCAGTTCCACTGACAAGCCCTGAAAAGGGCTGTGCATACGCTCTGGATTGTGCAAGTGTTCAGCAGGGCTCAGCTTCCCCTGAGAGCCTGAAGTCACCGAGAAGGCAGAAGCAAGGCCTCTGACTGATTCAGCAGGATGAGGGCTTGTTCTCAAAGCTGCAGGCGCTGCAGCCAAAGCCTGAGGCTTGGTGTGCACAGGGACATGATGACTTGACAAAAGAGAAATGTCAAAGGGCATGCGCGCAGGCTTTGGCGGGCTGCCTGACGCAGTCCAGGCAGTGGTCATACCTGTCAACCTGTCTGCCCGTGACCCCAGAGCAGCGGTCTGATGAAACAACAAGCGCAGGCTCCCTGTGATGCTTTCAAAGCCAGGACGGTGGTCTGGCTTTTCATGCCAGCACGCCTGCAAAAGGCATGCAGATAAGTCATGCTTGCCTCTTTGTTGGTATACTGTTGCTGATGTGCGTGAGCTGATGTTGTGCTTGACGGCATGGCCAAGGTCATCACAGATTCTTGAATCTGCTTCACCATGACATAAACCATAGCAATCATGACCAGCATGACCCCTGCATTTGTGTGCAAGGCTGCCTTCCCATATTCAAGCAAAGACTCCACATCTTGTGGGCAGACGGTACACCAAAAATAAAAGTGGGAAAGTATGTTTTCAGGCAACAAAGCATGACACAGTGGCAAGGCATGGTGTCGTTTACAGCAATGCGGTATGCAGCCTGCGCTGCAGCATTTTTTGGACAGAAACAACTTGAAGCGTGAAACACCTGCATGAGCTGGACATACTGTTCAATCCCAGGAAGAGGTGGTCCTGGCAAGCTGTCAAGGGGAGGTATGTCAGGCCTTGCCTGCTGTTGCATCAACAGCATCATGATCTGCACAGCAAAGTCCTGCTCAGATACTTGATGAGCCATTTTGTTTAGTCCAGTCTTTTGTGGGAAACCATGCAATGGTACTCGAGTTTCGTTTGCTCGGCACGCAACCACCCAAACCGTGATTTGCCAGAGGTCTGTTCACCTGAAAGGGATTATGGTCACCCCAAGGGATCTGCCAGGTCAGCAGCTCCCACAGGACAATGCCGAAGGAATACACATCTGCTGCCTTGCTGTAGTCCTGAGAGGCTACAGCCTGCAGTGCACCACAAATACACACACTGACAGACATATGCAGTAAAAAGCTGTCAATGACAGCACCATGTTGCATCCAGCTACATGTGCAACCACAGCTGCATGAAGGACTTACATGCTTGCATATGAGGAAAGCACATCTCTGAAGCCTGTACCACAAGTTACAACGCCAACTAGAAGCAAAATGCTCAGACGAGCATGCTATATCAGATCTCCAGGGGATGAGATCACATGCAAGACTACCAGATTATCAAGAAGAGTTGGTGTACCTCAGGAGCCAGCCAGCGAGGGTTGTTGGCAACACTGGAGAGGACACCATAGGTGTCTGCATCAGAGCGCAGCATGCTACTGAGGTTGAAATCAGTGACCTTCACCCGCCAGTGCTTGTCAACCAGCAGGTTTGGAGACTTCAGATCCCGGTGCAGAATTGGAGGGTTGTGGTTGTGCAGCTGTAGCATGCCCTGCAAGACAGCGTAACCTGTCTCTGCTGCACTGAAGAAGTCAATTGCTGAGCATGACTTGTCTGCATGCAAGCTGTGTTAGACCAAGTCAGCTGTGAAATGAACAAGACAGCTGTAAAAGATGCAGATTGCACCGTCCACCTAAGAACATATAACACAGCCGCTAAGTCAATGCGTATGCTACATTGCCTCTGCAGCAAAACCACTTTGGAACAAAAGAAGGGGATGCCCCTTTGATGGGTTGTAGGCAGGCCCTGTACCTGTACTAGAAAGCACCTGATGATGATGACAAACAAACGAGTGACTATAAGCATGCCGGCAGTGCAATGAATCAACCTTTGCAGCATCCAAGGCCATGCTGAGCCGCTTAGGCCAGTCTAGCAGTTGAGCAAAGATTGCACTGGTGGCAGCCTTCCTAATGACATCGGATAGGGAGCCTCTGGCACAGAACTCAGTGACCACACAGACTGGGTTCAGACACAGGCCCATGAACATGACCACATTGGGATGGCGAATGGCAGCCATGATAGACACCTGTGTCACATTGACATATGTGATAACATCAGACCTTCAATATAAGTAAGGTGTGTATAGCAATGGGCCACTTAGTCACTTTGGCTGTGACGGTTTTGTGGAAAGGCAAGTCAGTCTAGGCGACTGCATGTGTTAGCTCCTTGCAGAGGTACATCATGGCAATTTGAGCACTGGGTGCTGGGTTGTACTAATGTGAAAGTGGGTTGCATCTCTGCAACACTGCCGGGTGTGCAAGAGCATCAAAACAGGTTGCAAGTAGCCAGAAGGCTGGGGAGGCTCAGGTTGTGCATGCTGACTATGGTGCAGACAGTGACTGGCTGCCAGGAAGATGAGTGCTTGAGCCGGAAGAAGACATCTGGATCCATGCATGCCTCAAGTCCACTGCAAGCTGAAACATGATGATGCCCTTTGTCTGCTTAGATACCATGTACCGCCAAATCTTATTCATGAACACTGTGCCCTGCCTGTGGGAAGACATACCTCTCTCTCCAAGGTGGCAATAGCTGTCAGCTCTACATCTGACAGCTGGGGGCTCACACATGAGTCATCAATGCCTGCCTGCCCAGCAGAGCCCAAGTTGGCCAGCGACTTGCAGCCCTGCAGGCTATCCGCGTCCTGTTGCATCTGAGCTTCCATTACACCTGCTCACAAGCACACGGGCATCTACAACATATGCATAGGTTGTCGTCCAATATAAGGACATGCAGTATGGTCCAATTGCAAGCGCAGACAGTGAGGCATACTGTGACTATGCCAGCATGGGTGTCTCAAATGCACTCATATGCACAACTGCCAGCCAGGTCAATGCATGTGCTTTGACAAAGCAAAGATGATGCTTGGTTCAATCTTTATGCCGGCGTGCTGACCCTGCAAAGCCTTGCTATTGTCTGCTGTTGAATTCACCAATTTCATGGAGCGCCTTGCAGTGCCACGTAGGCCTTGTGACTGTAGCTCCATGGTAGCAGGATCTTGGGGGTGCAGGCCCTGGAAGCGAGACAGGTTCTGCATCTGGGTAATGACTTTCACAGCCACATCTGTCTCTTGCCATTTTGCCAGGTACACCTGCCCAACAGCAAATTGTCTCGAAGGCAAAGTTTGCTTAGCACAAAAGTTCACAAAGTGTTCAGAGCTGGTGTTGATCAGAGCTGGTGTGGAAGCTATGCTGCGTGTTGCATGACGCACAGATGCATCTATGATGAGCATGTGCATGCTCAATGCATTGGCTCTCTTTCAAGCATGGTAATCTCAAAAAGAGCCATTCATGCGTGCAACATCATGCACATATTTTTTCCAAACTTGGATCAAAAAGCACAGCTGTACTACTCTACCGAAAGAGGCAACCAATGTACCTGACCAATGGACCCATACCCAATCTTACGCTTGATATCCAGCTGACTGTATGATATGACAGGACACTTCAGGTTCTGCACAGACTCCAGTGCTTCCAGTGCAACATCACTGATGGTTCTCTTCATCTCAGGCTGAAGAGCCTGATGTGAAGCATTGTCATTGCCGCTGAGACAATCATGAGCATCAGCATCATGACTGATGCTCACACCGCCATGCTTGCTATGGCCTGAGGTTTGGGGTGTTGACACCATGCTGCCGCCATAGTAGCGCTGCAACCTGACATCAGCTGCCATGCGATCTATCTGTTCAGAACACAACCTTGTTGTCTTCCTTGAGGCACGTTCATCAGTGAACTTGGAGCCCTGCTGATGCCCTTTGCCACCCACTGAGAAGGGCATGGATTGTCCCTGGCCAGTGCTTGATCCAGGTGTGGCTGATGGCTCACCAGTGCGCTGAAAGTGGTCAGCACTATTTGCTGAGGACATCGAAGACACAGCCTCACTGGAGGATTCTGAACCTTTTTTGCTCAATTCGTCACCCACCCTCATCTTGAGCAGCATAGCAGCAAGCGAAGCTCGCCGGCTGAAAGAGGAAGCTTTCTGCAGTGTTTGGACGTCTGATGGCTGACTTGGCGGCCGTTCCTGTGGCTCCTGACGCAGTGCATACAAGTCGGAAGACATGATTGCACTTGCAGGGAGAGCTTGAGCTCTCCTTGACAAAGCAGCATTGGCAGACATTAAGCCTTCATCTGCAGACTGCCGGCTCATGTCTTGGGTGCTCTCTTGGTCAGAATCGTCCATGGGGCAAAGATTTGGCCATGATACCGTTCTTGGTGAGGGCCTCAGGGCGCCACTCATTTGAGGACCTGGGGCGTTTGCAAATGGGCTGTATGAATTGAGAGACCTTGAGCGGCCTGAGCTGTCCAGACGGTCTATACACGGGGATAGCACAGCATTAGGAGCTGCCTCATACCCGTCAATGTCAGAGGAGGCCTGACTGGCAGGTGGCACAGGTGAAGGCAAGCCTGAATGAGTTTCTGCAGCAAGGCAGATTTCATGAACTACTTGTTGTACCAAAAGACTGGTAGACAGCAACTGGATGGGTCCATGGCGAACATGAAAGAAGCGCATGCTACCCAGATGCTACCCAATACACCAGAGACAGCAAGAGCAGCAATTGTCATGAACACTATGCCGCTTAACTTCTCATTTGAAAGCACAGCAAGCTTGCCTGTGAATGTTTCTTCAGTTGTTGCTGGCGCACAATGAATCCAGGCTGCTATGCAGAGGCTTGATGTGCATGACCAGTGCATCAAGCATTTGACATCAACAACCACTTGAGTGTATGCAATATCTCAGCAGGAAATTTCGCTTGTGGTAGCCTCTACTGAAGACCATAGGCACACTTTACCTGAAATCCTGGCAAGGGCAGAAGCTCCAAGAGCATCATGAGCAGTAGTATATGTCTGCACTGTACTTGAGTCTGGCTGCATCTGGGAGTTGCTGTGGATATAGTCGTCAGGCTCTGCTTGCTTGTCTGCCCCAAATCTGCCCAAAGCTGCCCTCATTGCCTGCACTGAGTCTGACCCAAAGAAGCGTTGTATGGGGTGCTCTGCAGCTGGGGAGCCTGATTGTTCTGGCTTGGGTGCACTGACAGTCTTCACGCCACTACCTCTGCATACCAAAATGAGATTGGCTGGGTCCTTGCTCACAGTGTCAAAGCTGTGGAGATGATATGCCAGCTTTGCTTGTCATACTTGCAGGTCAAGCTGAATTGCATCAGACTGTATGGGACCTTGTGTATGTTGAGGCAGTAACAAGCATGACGCCTTGTCATTGTCAAGGTGTCATCATCAGAGGTGTCAACTCAGCATCCAGTCTCAAAGCACCATTGAGATGTCAAGCGCATTGCGTGAGTCAGCAGTAGAAAGAAAGCTTCGACTAGCTCCAGCAGTGGTAGTATATAGTATACGGCTGTTGGAGCTAGACCACTCGTTCAGCCTTGCCAACATAAAGGGACGAACTCGACATAATGTGACTGTTGAAATGCGTAGTCTACAAGCAAATGACATGCATGTGGAACTCCAGCACTTCTGTGTCTCTGCTTGCCTTTTGTCATTGATAGCAGTACCTTTCAGGAAGGTGTGAGCAGCTCTGCTGAGCCATCTTTGTGAGCTCATCACGTGACCAGAGTAGGATAGAGCCAGCACGCCCAACTGAGATCAGGCCCAATGCACAGCTGATGCACTGCACCAGCCCACTGTCATGTGTCTGGCAGCATGAATTCTGCACAGTGATGACTGGCATGTCCTGGCTGTTAAGTGACGATGCGAGTGGTGCTGCCACGACAAACTGCGGGGCGTGGTGCAGTGCTAGGTGCCCGTCAAGGTGGCCAAAGCATAGAAGCTGTAGGTCATCCAGTACCACTAGTGATTGGACTGGGCTGGCTGTTGGAGCACCTAGGATGGCCAGTGGCTGCAGCGGTCGTCCCTGAGGTACAGCCCACAGCTTGACTTGACCACTCTGATGTCCAGTAAGGAGCTGCCATGAGTTTGCACAAGCTTGTGGGGAGTCATGCTTCTGCAACATGGCATCTGGCCGCAGGACACTGATACAGGTGACGGGTCCTGCATAAACACTCACAGAGAAGTCAGCTCTGCTTCAGCTGCAATGCAGTGCATCAGCAGAGAGCTGACATAGAAGCAGACCATGAGCTGATCATTGTGTTAATAGGCAATCACAGCAGTACACGAGAATGCAAGCTCACGTAGAGCTCATATGTGGTGCAAACAGCACTGCAAATAGCAGCAATGTAATCATGAACGTATATGTATGTACCTTGCTTGCAGGGTGTGTGAGATGCTATGAGCTCTCCCGTCAAACTCCATTCCCTCATGACTGAACCAACAGCCCTTGCACCTCCTTTGGATACAACTCTGTCGCTCACTGTCACAATTTCAGACACTGGCCCGTCATGTGCCAGCTGGGTTGCTTTTGACCGAGGAGCCAATGCCGATGACTGTAAAGACATGCTGCTGTGGTCAGCATGCTGAGCTAATGGCAAGCGTATCTGTTGGTGTCTGCCAAATGCTGAAATTAGCTCTGGGGATTGGTGGCCAGCATGATGGGTATCCCAATGACTCTGACCACTGACTGCTTTGCTGAGGCTTGCTGTGTCAGAAGAGGACTCTTGAGGTGGTCCTAAGGCATGGCGGTGCCCCAGGCAATATTGCTCAGCTGCATCAGAAGCAACTGCACCCAAGTCTGGAGCTCTGCTGCTTGGCTTGCTGCTGATGCCTTGCAGATCTGGGCTAGACATGGACGGCTGAGAAGTCTGAGATCTAGATGTAGCTGGAAAAGATGCAAAGCCTGCTTGATCAGGCTGAGAGGCAGGCTTTGGGGCATGGCAGCAGCTAGCATCCAAAGTGATCAGGCACTTGACAGTGGGTTTGGCTTGCATGCCAAGATCTGGAGTGTAGACTTGTGCTTGGCACACAGAACCTTGAGCAGTGCCCAGCCACATGGAGTCAGGGTGCTGGCCAATGGACAGGCACCTGCAGCCAGATGCTGATTGACTCAGCCTGAATGATTTAGCCTAAATCGAATTAGCCAGATGCTATTTGAATTAGCCAAATATAAATCTGTTGTTGATTCAAAATGCAGCTGACTATAGTTCAACATCATCACCAGCTTCTCACACTGCAATTATTCACAGAGGAGTCACCTGATATCAGCGGGACACATGCCGGACCACTGACAGATTGGGCGCTGGCAAGCAGCACACCACACTTGCACCAGACCCCCCTGGTGACCCAACCACACATGGCCAGACCCATCAGCGCCCAGGGACAAGACAGCAGCATGGATGCCACCATTTGGCAGCTCCAATGTTGCTCCTTTAGCTACATTGTGAGCATACACCCTGCTTCTGCTGTTGCTATTTACTGCCCACCAGACCTGCATCAATAGACTGTGGCTTCTGCACAGCGCTGTACTGCTTGAAAGAAGGTATCTCATTCATTGCCGCTGACAATTTTTTTTGTCAAGTGTACACTGCTGTTGAGTGCTCATCGCAGCTCAGTGTAGCCAGGTATGCCAAAGAGGCCAGCATGACTGCATCTTTAATTTAGCAGCCAGAGCATGCATTGATATGAGCTCATCAGCTTTGCAGGACTTGGCCTAGTGTTCTTCTCACACAAGGACCAGGTTGCAGGCAAGGGGCCAGGGCACATTCCAGGACTTGCAATTTGCAGCAATGACTGTTCATGTTGTACCTGTGCATGTTCTTGCAAGTAAGCATGTCGAGTCCGATGGCCTATGTAAGACACGGACTGCATCTGATTGCAGAGGCAAGCTTGGCGCAAGCAGCTGGGCATTATTGGTGTTGGCTGGCCCTGCAGGGAGGTGGGTTGCAGTGGTGTGTGTTTATTATGAGGAGCACTCCTGCATGCCAATAGATAACAATCATTGCCGCTGAGTCTGATTGGCTGGATGGAGCAACATAGGGCACATATGGGAAGCTGTCAAGCACATGCTTGCAAGGCATAATGAAGACTGTCTTGCAGCATGCATATGACACTTTTGCACATTTGTAGAAGTACACTAGCCCTGGTGGCTGATGATGTGGGTTGAGATGTGCCAAGATATCAAGCAAGCGTCAGCCTATATGCATCAAAGGCAAAGAACTTGAGCAAGGAGGTAAGTCTGACAATTCAATGCCTTACACTTGGCTGCAAGGATCTTCTTGCTGCTGACTGATTTGCATGCCTTTGACCCTTTGAGCAATCTGTTTTAGACTTTCAGCTACTTCTCTGAGCTTGCCGTCAGCATTGTGGCCCCATGGCAAACATGTGCAGCCTGAAAAGTTCCATTGACTGCTGTTGACCTGGAGGCAGAGAAAACCTGAATGCTAAATTGTTGCATCACTCTCAAGCTGAGACTTACGGCGTACACATGCAATTTTGAAGACTGCTGTTTTACGTAGAATCATTGCACAAAGTTACCTGCACAGCGGATTGGGCCAGCTCAATGGTGCTCATAGTCTCAGCAAATAACTCTGGCAAGTCTTGTGTTTTGCTCTCAACCAGGCAGCCCAGTGCGACAGCTTGCTGTAAGGACATGACAGCCGCCAATGCTGCACCCAAAACATTACAACATTCTGGTCTGTGCGATTTGGTCTGCTTGATGCAGCCCTTCAGCTCCTGAGCAGCCTGTGTGCAATCTTGAAGCCATTGCACATACAGCTCGCGTCCGGAATTCATTCGGCTGCAGCGAATTTGTGACAACTACTGCCGCTGTTGCCACGGCTTCCTGGACGAAGTTCAACGCAGACTGAGCGGTGCGGCAGCCGTGCTCATACACGCGCGAAACAACATCTGCTTGCGACAGGTTGACGGACCAGCAAGCTTTTGCTGTTTATATCTCACGAGCACGTCACTGTCAGGTGATCCCACAGCCATCGCGGATATCGCAGATTGGACAGTTCGTTGGCCACATCGACCATTGATCATCGCTTGCAAACTCGCGCGGGAATCGTGCAAAAGAAGATGTATAGGATCAATGGCTCAACCCATTCATCCTGCAATCTCTTGTGACAATGAGTTTCAATGAGCCTCTCATGCTTTTGACCATTGTGGAATGTCTTGGACAATTTTACAACAATTTTGGCACTATGCATTTAGGGCAATTGGTCTGACCTGGCCCCCTAAGACCTTTGGTCATAACAACCATGTAAATCCCCTGACTGGCTCACCAACGGTACCTTCTCTGCGCCACTGCATTGCGTGTGCAAGACGCAAGATCACAGGAGTATTCGCTGAAGCAGACACCTCATGAACATGAGCTATGATCATGAGCAGGCCTTGAACGTAAGCTGTGGCTGCGTTGCTCCGAAACCAGCTTGTCAAGCTGGAGTCTTCCAACACCTTCTTAGCTCAAGCATAGTATCACAGCTTGAGGCAACGCCGTGGCGCTATACTCAGTTCAACTCAGCTCGTGCTGTTTTGTTTGCGACCAACTTCCGTTCCAACTCCGTTGGTCCTCCACTGCTGTCGCTTTGCAGCGTTGCTCAGTCGTTTCCTCTGTTCAACGCAGTCACAGCCAAGTTGTAGTTCCAGAAGCTGCAGAATTTGGTCCATGTCATCCCAGAAGCTGGACTTTATAGTCCAGCAAACAGAGGATCTGCAACAAGCAAACACGGCTCTGAAGGCCGGGGCAGCCCTGACACTGTCACGGACGGAGGCAACTGACTTGGTGCAGGTATTGCACGATGGCGCCGTTCTGGGCTCCGTCCCGAACGAGCAAGGACATCTGTTACCAGTCAGCTTTGCCTCTTGCACCGTACGCTCTGTCAGGAAGCAAGATGGCAAAGTGACACAAATTGTGGTCAGAGCAGTGCTGTTGCCTACTAGTGCAGACACATGCCAGCATCCAGGTATTGAGAGCTTCTGCTGTACCTGGCTGTGAGCAAAAACAAAAGACGACTTCACAGGTCTTTGCTTTCTGTGTCGCTCAGCATGGTCTTCAGGACCCACAGTGCTAAGCCAAGTGTGATATGCAGGGCCTGCTGCAGCTACCGATGGGCAACCTGACGAGCTGGCAGGAACAACACAGCTCTCAAAAAGCCAGCTTGAGCTGCTAGGTTTGCTGCTGGCTCCTGTAGAATTCACTAAATTCAGCCCATCTAATTCAGTGCCGTCATGTCACAGACTGAGCTTGTAACCTGCAGTTGCTGATGAGTCGCTAAGAGACATGCTAAGAGATGCACGCCTTGAAGAGCAGATTCGTGCTGTTGACACTGCAGCTGACAGGGAAAAGGTGTGCTGTGTGTCACATAACTTCTGGCCTGGATGTGCTTCGTCACTACTGACACACTCTGTATGCTACATGCACAGCAGCAAGGATGCCTGTTAGGTCTTATGCTACATAGGAATGTGCAACTTTGGATGATTTGGCAAGGTGTCTGTTGGCTGTTGCAGGCTCTGCAACATCACTTTCAAAATCCATACTTCAAAGTGTTTGCGGACAAGGTAGGTCTGGCCAAAACAAGTTGCTTTTCAGGTGTATGGTGGCCACCTGTCCTTTGTATCAATGTATAAGATTTGAGCTTGCTGTTTGCCGTTGTGCAGGTACTTGGGTGCATTGCAGCAGTTTAGCATTAGCACCCAAAATATTCACATTAATGCAAATAGTTATTAAGTGGTCAGCACCATTAGTGCAATTTCATGCGATTTATGTTAGCAGCATGCCAGCTCATTTTGGTCTCTGTTCACCAAATAATCGCAAACCAATTTGGCCAACTTAAAGGCTACAGTACGTCAAGAAGCATGATTTGCGATGTGTTACCTGCTAGTTGATGTTTGTATTCAGTTTGTTGACAGAAGACTCCTGACAATGTGGGCAGCAGGTGGCCAACATACAGTGAGTCTCATGTAAAGTGATTTGAGTTAATTTTGCTGACAATGCCACTGGTTTGTGGCTCCACGTGGTCATTGAAATCTATGCACTATGACTGCCTAATATAGTATATGATCTGTTCCTAGAAATCCAATGACTCAAACCGAGGTCCACATCATGCTCTTTTGCAGCATTATATGAGGGCATTCTGCTCATGAGATTAATGAATATTGTGCTTACCACTGTTGCATCAAATAACATTTATGCTGACAATGGGCCTGCTACATCCAAACAGACAAAAGCCGCAAGTGGGTGCAGTGACCGTGTGATGACGTTAAAGGTGGACAATCACTTCACGAAGATGTTTTGACTATTGCATGTCACAGACATCTAAGATGGCTTCATGACTACCATGGTACACAAGCTGATTGCCTGTTAGCCAGGCTCTGCAGGGGTGCTCTCTGCAGTAGGTGACTCCGACTCTGCAGGACCAGGAGCAGGGGCAGGAGCGCCACTCCCACCAGAAGTGTACGTTGCGGCTGCAGGGGCAATAAAGTTATCTGTCATGCATTGACCGTCAGGTCTGACTGTTGTGACAGCTGAGCAATTTACAGACGAAAGCTTAGTATTGCTTGAGCAGCATGCGGCAGACCACTATTTTGGGCACAGGCAACTCATGCAGGCAGAGTAACAATTGCAGGCTTTGCACAACGTGACATTGCACGTGTGACATGTCATGCTGTGTGCATCAGTGCTATGGTGATATGCTGAGCACTCACTCTACTCTGCCTTTGTGTGGCAGCATGCTATGCATCCATGCACATATTCAGAACACTGCAGTGTCCTGAAACTTGCTGCATACGCCCCAGACTTCATGTAGACTTACCCTGCTGCAGCATCCGTTCCCTCAGCTGGTGTACCTCCTCTAGTTCTGCCAAGATCCTTTGATGCTCATTTGCTGCAGACAGGTCTGCACCGTCTGCACCAGCTTCCAACAGGTTGCGGGGCTCGGCTAAAGCTCCAGCAACTAGCATCGCCGCCAACGAACAGGCAATTGCAAGGCTGCTGCCCTTCATCGTGGGCACCTGTAACTCTGATAGAGCCTGAACATACTTGAGTGTTACGAGCGCATGAAGATACGTGCACCGCCACTCAATGAACG
>JAABUP010005407.1_pt1 | contig 19449 bp, 21 predicted proteins | sample 5559201 | NCBI WGS metagenome assembly JAABUP01 (sample SAMN10711887, study PRJNA513373) | rock metagenome | isolation source: Antarctica rocks | place: Antarctica
GCAAGACAGAACCGTCAGCCCATGAATGATAGGGGCGATGAGGCCGGGAAGGCCTGTCGTTACATGTCTTTAGACGTTACAACATAAGAGACACAGGAAATAGTGCGGTGTACAGTAATAACCAGTGACTTTGACTTAGACGGCAGACTGCTGACTGCTGACTGCTGACTGCTGACTACGTCTTCGACTGCGTCGAAAGGTTCACGGTTGCTATACCCAGCTGACAGCAGAATTCTGAAGCTGGTGCTTTCAAATTTGATTGTGCAATCCCCTAGGGCATGCTGACTCAGGATGCTGCTACAAATGGAAGTTACAATGTACATTGCAATCTCCAGCCATGCAACAGTCCAGACCTAAATTTATGACCCAAGCTGTATGCAGCAGCAACGTGCATGGCCAAGTGTACTACAGTTGCACGTGTGGCACAGTATACCAGTAGAAGGTGACTGCTTCAACGTGCCAAGCACAAAGGCCTCTAGAGATTTTGCTTTCAAAAATTGGCATTCTCTTCACTCAGTTGCTCTTGCAGAACAGCCGAGAGCACGGACTATTGCATGCATGCATGCATGCATGCGCAAAGAAAACCTGCAGCCAAATTGGTTATTTTCCACGCGACCAGGAAAATGGCATCTAATGGCGTCTGAAGGACATGCCATTCTACATTTCACGCTGCGGATCAAGGTCCCTAGGAACACACATCATCAGCAGGCCCGTTTGCCGAGTGCGGGGCAGCTGTTTGATTGTTGCTGGTACGTACTGGTATACCAGCAACTGGTTCAACATATTATAAGTTTTCATAGCGCCACCCAATTCCGTCGAATTTTACCACCATTTTTTGTTTACCACCACAAAACAGGCTTTGCTTTTTGCACCCTTGCATTTCAGCTTGAACCGCTGAGCGTTTTGCTGCCAGACTTGCTGCCCAATTTCCTAATTTCTATAATGGTCCCGGAGCTTGCTTCCTTTTCTGCGCTCGACTTGTCGAACCTCGTCGCTGCGATGTGGCCGGTGATCTTTTCCCCACAACGAAACAAACAAACCAGGCAACAGCTGCGGTCGACGAGGTCAGGGCACCTTCCTTGCGTCATCTTGCACCAGGGCACAGCCGATCAGAATGCAGAGGCACGGACGCAAGGTGTCCGCGCACACACCGTTCCTCGTCTTTGTGCGGTGCGAAGGCAACACATCCTCGTTGTTTGTTGATCATGCAACTGACGTTGCTGACCTCAAGGCGGGCCTTGCCACTCAGACAGGCAAGTCCGCAACTTGTAACGCCAGCATACAGGCGTTACAGCAGTTCCAATCTGATCTTGCTCTGATCACTTTGCAGGCGTGCCAGCAGAGCATCAGCAACTGACCTACTGTGGTAAACAGCTTCAAACAGGGCTTGTGGCTTCACAGACACAGCCTGAAGGCACAATCAGCTTGATATACAGGTTGCACGGTGGTCAGCAGACTAGCACTGTAAAGGTCACACTGCAGCCAAGGATACAGAAGGACAAATGGTCCATGTACTGGAAGGAGAGCATGGCTACCAAAACAGACACCTTTGAAGCTGTCACAGTTGAGGCAGATGTGAACACGACAGTTGCCGAGCTGCAGCAGGTATGGCAAGATGCTGGTAGCAGCTTAGCTTATGATACTGGCGTTTTTGTGTTGGTGCGCAACTGCCTTAAAAGTTGATTCATTAGCACTACTGCTGCTGCTGCTGACAGTAAGCTGTTTTGCTGAGCTGGTCCTTCTTATGTGACTGCAGCAATTGCAGAAAGCCTCGGATGGCAACCAATGGACAGTCTGGTAAGGCTAGAGGGTTTCAGAGACCCTTGGGAGTTTGCTGTGTATATGGGCAGGAATGTGAACCCAGCTGTCTCGTTGAAAGCCAATGACATAGCTACAGATGCCACCATCACAGTGGTGAGGCGGGTTCTGATACCAGAAGTGTGGAAGGTGTGTGTGCTTTCCAGCTGAGATGTAGTAGAGCAGCATCACACTTCAGTTCACTTCCAGGCTGATGATACTACACTGGTCTGCTGTGCATTGCACACTATTGAACACATATTTGGCTACACTATGGCTCAATGCAGTGCTGGTTGCAACTCAACTGAGCTCAATCAAGCTGACCATGCATCAGTACTATGGCACATTGCAGTCAAGTGACTCTGAATGATTCAGATGTGGAGCACATGGGCTTCAGTGTTTCCTGCAGCTGCAAAGGGCTCTGATGCGCAATGAGTATGGCTTGTATGTGCTGCAGAGCATCACAGATATGCAAAGCGCTGCAGAAGATTCATCTTCCGAAGAAGATAGCTTCTGAAAGGACAGCTGCTGAATGCACGAGTCTTCAATCATGATCAGCCAGTCATACCATGTAGTCTGTGTCTTACACTCCTCACCTAACCTAAACACGTGAGAAATTCAACACAATAAACAGCTAGCAAAGCATGCAGTCCAACATGCTAGTCATGAGCAATCATTGGCATACAGGTTGTGGGCTGTTTTTGCATACCTACAATAAGCAAAAGCCAATTGGTTGCAACCAGACTGTTCCTTCAGAGCAACTTCTGTCTGAACAGCTTTATGGTCACTGCACCGTTGTTTTCATAAGATATGACATTGATCTACACAAAACTGCCTGAAAAGATGTAAATAGATTGAAATCCCACCTGAACTGCAGTTTTGGGACCATACTGTCACACTCAGATTCCCAGACTATTCCATTCCTGGTTCAGTACTATCTGATACAAGAGAAAATACACGAGCAAGAACGACTGCTGTAGCAGAGTAACAGCAGGAGAGAAACTACAAGAAAATTGATTGAACCCAGAGAATAGATGAAGCCTGTAACTCAGCCTCTTTCATTGCTGCATGCAGCGCACACAAATTGGAAAACACTTTTCTGAAGGAAGTTACAGTTGCCATTATATCAAGGGAAAAGATCAATTGTTGGGTGTGTGTGCAAGCATGTCAAGGCTTGTATTAACATACACCATGGGGAAACAAGAACAAAACCGTAACATCAGCACATGTTTGTGCAAAGCGAATAGCATTTATTAGTCGCAAGTGCAGCGTACTAGTGCAGCATCTCAAGGTCACATGAAAGAGCACATGACTGCTTGAGTGGGAGAGAGAACCAGTAAAAGATGTAAACTACACAGTGCAGCAGGACGTTGGTGAGTACACGTAGGCTGAAAAGTAGACGTTGGAACAGCCTCACAGAACAATTACTGTAACGCAAAGTACCATCCTATCCTGACACCGCAGTATGACCGTCAGTTGATGTGCATGCGATGCATACCAAACTGAGGGGTCTGAGAGTATAAAGTCTCCAAGGTCGCAAACTCACCATGACAGCGACAAGACGAATTAACTGACGAGACTTTCATGTGACACGAAATTGCTGACGCAACAAAAGGAGGGATGTGTTTGCTGGCAAGCATAAAGGTGGTGCCAACAGAATCAAAACTGCATTTTGCAGGGGAACAGAACGCTGACAAAGGCACAAAGCTGTGCAGGCAGTGCATTGTGGACATCGACGTACAGAAAGCTGAAAGTTGACAGTAGGAGGTGCATTCAGCAGGCAGCTGACTGCAAGACCCCGCAGAGGAAACGGAACGGAAGCGGGGAGGAGGCAGCACCAACAGTGTGTGCTCCTGCCCTTGGACATAGCAGTGATAGTACCGGAACAGGAGTACTCTGGACGGACGAAAATGATTTGCAAATGACTACATAGCTCTGCTGACACCTACAGTTCAGTCCTGTAGACTGGTCCCAAGCGCCAGTCCAAAGCTTGCAAGCACTCCAACTCCAGGTGCGTGACCATGTCCTTTGACACATTGCATGGTTCTGCGCCGTAGACATGCCCCATCATGGTCTGCAGCATGTTCTTGCATGGGACATACTCCAGGACCTTTGCAGCTAAGTAGATGCAAGTGAGGTGAATCAGGGTCAGCCAGGCTTCTTTAGTAGGCAGATACTTGGCATGAATGGCACCCACAAGGGGCTTAGCAGTCTGTCCCAAAGGGAGCACCTCCATGGGAAGCATGAAATCACAGAATTGAGCACTTTCCAGACCCAACTGTAGCATGGCATAGTTGGAGGCCGCCAAACGACGGAAGTAGGAGGTTCCCAGACTGACCATGAGAGGAGTAAAGCCATACGTAATTGCAATCTGGAAGATTGCACTGCAAGGCCCAGGGTCCGTGTAGCCCGGCCGAGCTGCAGACAACAGATAGACAGTTTGTGATTGGTGGCAATGCAGGCCAAGCAGAGCAGTATTTGCAGACAGGCACCCACTGCTGCATCATGCATGCATGTGAATATGCGCTGACGAGTCAGGACTTTGATGTGATTGCCAGAGCTGTAGACTGCATGCATGCAGCACATGCCATTGGCAAACCTGCAGGCAGCTCTGCATAAGCAGGTCAAACTGCACAGCAGGCAAGGCATGCTTTGCATCAGGTGCACCTGAGTGCATAGAATAATACTGTGCATTGCGTCTCATGCTGGGTGCTCGTGCTGCAACAAGCATGGGGAAGGGGGGGGGCAATGCATGTAACTGACCGTGACAAGCAACACTCTCAGTGTCCCAAAGGGCCTCAGTAGGGACTTCTGAAGGGGAAGGCCTGCTGTGCTCAAGCCTTGGAGAACGTACATACGAAGGCGTGCTTGAGTGTCTGTTGGCTGGCTGGGGACTGCAACATCTACCAGGATCATGATAGCTAAGGGCAGATGTGTTGGAGTCTTGTGGACTGCACAGAAACTGGTGGCGCTCCTCGCACTGTAAATCACTCTCGAGCTGAATCTCTGCTGGACTGGACATTTGCATGTCGCTGTATGCACTGACAGAAGAGCCTAGCTGGCTGCAGTAGTCCTTTTCAGAATGGTCAGACTGGCTGAATTGGTCTGCAGGATCAACTGGTGGCTTGCACGGTTGCGGTGCTGACCGAACCCGAGATTGACCTAAGTGTTCTGCGCTTGAGTGATGCATGAGTGTGTTGACAACGCTGCGGCTCTGACTGACGACAACGATACCACGCTGAAGGCGTCAAAAGTGCTGGAATGGAGAGCGGCTGCCAAGCAAGAATCCTGACAGGTGCTGTCCTGGTGATGAAGGTACCTGCAAATATCAGGAAGTAATCTAGATCAAGCGGCACGGTAAGCTGCGCACAGCTATGCCAGTGCATGTGTACACAAGGCGAGGCCACAACGCTGTAAGCTGCACCGTTGGCAATGCCGATCGGAAGTGACTGACGCCGTCGCCATGCTGTACTTGTTGAGACAACTAAAACGTTACCAGGCTGAGTGCAAGCAAGCAAAAACAGCCTATTGACTGATCAGCTTAAGCCTGGAAAGATCAGTTCCAGCGTTGCGCTGCAGCAGATCAATGCCAGGACGACGCATCGCTGAACTCAAGATGCAAGTGCTGTTTATTGACAACAAGTTTGCATTGATAAAGCAGTGGACAACAGTGCCACTGATGGGAGCCACATCTGTCGAAAATTGGTGCAGTGCAAGGACCAACAATGTCAGGCCCGCGCAACCCACCTACGCAAGATTGCAACCCTCAAGCATGGTGCCAGCGCTGCATCGAAGCTTATGCAACGGCCGACAAGCAAGTTTGGCTGGAATATCGATGGCTGCGCTGCTGATGGAAGCCCACCCGAACAACAACCAGTACAGGGTGGTTGGCCACCCGCTAATGCTATGTGCTTGTCCTGTAGGTAGGTCAAAGAAAAAGTTTCAGATCGCAATGCGGTTGGGTTACCATCGTGCGATTGAAACCCGCCTGGTAAGGAATGAGCTGCCGGGAGATTGAGCCACGGATTCGCAATGCAACTCAACAGTTCCCTTCTGGTTGGGTTCAGGTTTATTCAAAGGTAGGGCACATTCCTTATAGATAGCATGCTGTAATACAAACTCTACGCTTGCCCATTTGTAACTCCACGCGGAGTATAGGGGTCCCACGTGGGCTAACTAGTAATCTGCATAGCCCGTGACACCGGTTTGCCGCATCTTTTTCTGATCTGGGTGTATTCAGTCACGCGTTCAGGTGATAGATGTTCAAAAGTTGGTCGATCTTGGGCGTACTCAAAATCGACTCTAAGCGCGCCCTTGCATTTTCTGAAGGGCCCCGCATCTTGAAGCACTCACGTGCGCAAAAGCGGACTCTCGAGTGGCAATCGTTGATTATTACATCACAAACTCCGTCATGTAGACAGCGTTTGTGACATGTCCCCACGCTGTCATGCGCGTGTGAACACCCCACACAGGCCTTTGTTGTGGCATCCTTGCGCGTTACTCCAGACGACTGATCAGCATGACGTGTTTAAATGCAAGCAATTGCAACTGGTGCATATCAGCCGGGTGGGATCGCAAATGCGACTATCATGATCAGTAAAAAATCGCGCCACAGAGATTGCTTTAAAGTCCTGCATTGAGGCGCTTTCAGCAGCATTGATACCCGCTGCAGGACAGAATATCGAAACCAACTCACTCAGACACGGCAGCAGTCTGTATCTTGCACGTGCTTAGCAACTGCCAATCTTCTGCATGCATGCATACATATGTACTCCTGGCAAACTCAGCTGGTCAAAGCGCCTTTTCACTTTTGCCACATGGCTTATGCATAGCATACAAAGTCAAGACTCATGAGCCATTCCGTCTACTACCAGTTAGGCCACAGCCTATTGGACAGCAAAGTTTGTTGTATACCGCTGACATCAGATGATAAGCTTGGTCATGGCTCTGACCAGACCCAGACACGCTTGACAAAACAATCTTAGATGAACAATGTCTTGGAGTGCACATTTGGCAGTTTAGTAGTCGTAGCCCGTACCTCTTGACAATCACTGTGATACTAGTAGCCACAATGCCAAACACCGCAGAGGAATTGCAGATAGCATCCTGCATAACAAGGACGCATGAGTGGGCTAGCCTAGTGGGCTAGTGAGCACCATCAGCACACATTAGTGACAAACTGCACAAGCCGTCTGCCTACTTGCTGCTGCTTTGATTGGCCAATCAAGCATTGCACGGACCTCGTGCAGAACAACTCATTTCTGCAAGCTTCCTTCAACTACAATTGAATGTTGCACAGCAAGTATCAGTACAGTGCTCTGAAGAAAGGCAGAGTCCTGTTCATCAGTGACACCATTGAGCTCATTCATACTCAGATTTTCTTAAAATACAAGGCTACATGTTGTCAAAATGAATGTCTGCTTATTCCCATCATGTGAGTATACCAGCAATGCTCTGGCCGACATGTTGATCAAGACTTGCCAGTCTTAATCCACACAAAAGGTGCAGTCCAACAAATGTTTTCAACACGATACTGCAACACCAGTCACACTCAAAGTCCCAGTTGTCAAAGACCCTCCACTGAGATATGCACTATGCACCTACGGTCACACAGCAGATTGTCAATACCATGCTCATAACACATCCTCGTCACTCGTATATAAGTGGGTACTCCACGTCATCATCATCATCAATACCCCCCAGATGCCCCCCCAAGAGTTCGTGAATGGGTACATGGGCCAGGTGGGCACCCATCAGCAGGCCCACCCCATGCGCCAGATGCATAGGGTCTTCATCGTCGCTGTCATCCAGCACTGCTTCCGCAGCGAAATCCCCATCGTCGCTGTCACCATGCAGACTGTCATGGTCAGAAGCAGCGTCGTCCATCAGGGGCTGCTCCAATAGCAGTCTACCCATCTCTGAGACACGGCGTAAGCCGCCGGCTGCTAACAAGGGGTCTCGCAAAACAGCCTTCAGAGCTACTGCAAGCAACAGCACTACACACACTCAGGACACAATGCTTGGGGATACACAATGTGTGCTTTGTGAGCACTCATAGAAGCCCTCGTGAGAAGTAGCTGCATGTTGTGCACACAATAAAGGATCAAGCTGACCAGCCGAAGACACTGCAATGAGCCACAAAACATATATAACAAACAGCAATGCCGTCATTGCAGCTTGTTCTGCATGACTTTGTACCCCTGGCACTGCTCTCTGCAGCAAGGGCATGTGTGACATACTAGAACAGCGTCAACACACCTAACACATAGCACTTCACAAAAGTCAAAGCACAGCACTGGGGGTATGGTCACCTTTGCCAGATGCCGAAGAGAAAGCTGTCGCGGCAGAGTCACTAGATTCTCCTTCTACTGAGCTTGTGTATGCTTTAGGATGTAAGTATGGCAAGCGGCTAAGACAATGATCGACTGAATTGTAGTGCTCATGATCTGATGACATGCACGCTGGTTCACATGGCTGAAGATCCAAACTTCTGCTGGGCTGGGTAGGTGAAGGCAGGAATCCATACACGGGTGTACCCACGACCTTGACATAACAAATGCAGGTATAGTAGCAGTTGTCCTCTCGCTGCCGTTGCACTCTGCGCTATCAGCTCCACCTACATCAGCAAGGTCACTGCTGGTTCTGCAGAAACTTGCTATCTACATGAGCAAGGTCACTGCTAGTTCTGCACAAACTTGCTACTGTACAGCAAGCAGTGCAGGGCTGCCTTGCAGAGGTTGTTCAGCATGACGTCGGCTGATCAACTGCAGTGTCGAAAGACATGATGCTGTGCCACACAAAAGACTGTGCTGCTCAGATGCCAACATGAGGCAAAACGTAGGCGCCAGTATGTCAGCACAACACATTTCCGCGTCATACATGCTGTTGCAGAGCGCTCATGTGGCATGCAGCCCAAGCACAGCATAGCATAACTACCACAGATAGGACCCAACAAATGGTCCAATGAATATTGGCCAGACACACTGGCTGTGCCCTTGTCCAAGTTCAAAATAAGTTTAAATAGTAAAGAAAACAAAGTGATGACGACGCTCACTCTGACAAAGCCGCCAATACACAGCGTTGGTGGGATGCTGAAGCGCTGCAAGGTGTCACTGTTTTCCACTGGGTACTCTGCAGTGCAGAAATGGCAGCAGGCAGAGGGGCTCTCCCCAGCTGTACACTCCAGCTGCTGCAGGCTGCTGGCAAAATGGAATCTCACAGATTTTGAAGGATACAGGGGCTGGCCCTGCATATGCGTGAGGAAGTGAGTATCAACTCAGAAACAGAGTGATTGACCACCACCAGCAGCAGCAGCAGCCTGTGGCGAGTGGGTTTGAGGTGACAAGCAGCATGGACCCTTGAGCTGCTTTGCAGCCTGAAGTCAGCAGCAGCTTTGCAGACGAATGCTCTGAGCAAGCTGGGCTTGACATCAGCCAGAGATACTGATCAGCTACCCTGATGTATACAGCAGTCAGATGCCCTTTTGCAGCCCAGGAGAACCAGAAAACTTAGCACAAGGCAGAAGCTTGCAGGAAAGCAAGCAAAGCCACCAGCTGGAAGTAGGCTTTGAATGGCTGCAGGTGCACTTCATGCACCACACACACAGGGTGTGCAAGCTTGAAGTCTAGCGTCTCTGAGCTGTTGACATCGTCTGACGAACCGCTGGACCAGTAACAGGCGTTGAAGAAGCCCCTCATGCGCGCACTGGGTTGCAGCACATTCTGAATGCGCTCCTCATCATTGTCTGCAATGATCATACAGCAACTATCATACAGCGATTATCACACAGTGAGCTGAACCGCAGAAGCTCATTGGGTGCAAAGCCTGCCAAACACAGAAGACTTCTTTGGACAAGGTAGTCCTAGTGCTGCCAAGGATGCTGCAGCAAGTCTCAAGGCAGCATCAGGGTGTATGATGGCTCTATGTATGAGCCAATGGGCATCTGATACATGCATGGGCTTTGTTCCCAGCACCTGACATGTGGTCGTCAACACATTGAAAAGCACAACTACAACAGCTGCCCTGAGAGCTTTTTGGGTCAAGTCAGCCCAACAGGACCTCATCTGAGAGCAACGACATGTCCAAAGTTGTTGAGAGCCGCAAGAGGAAGCTTGTTCCACAGATTTGTTGCCTTCAACTTGATAATTTATGTCACAGGGCAAAGAGGGTTTGTTGACGGATGCCAGTCAATAGTCTGAAGAAAAGCCATACCTGTTGAGCTAGCTTGCAAGGCCTCTGCTATGAGAGACTCCTTGGCAGAGCAGGCTCCCAAACGCCAACACAGGCGCTTATAGAACATGGACCTCAACACACCCTCTGACATGCAGATGTCAAAGTGCCATAGCTTGCTGCTGCTGCTGCTGCTGTTGCTGCTGGCTTCCTCATTGTCCCTGCTAGCTGTTGTTCTCAAGTTACGCTCCCCAGAGCAAAGCCACTGCAGCCTTGACAGGATGGAATGGGACTGTGGGCTGTTGCTGGGGACTGACCTGCTGGGGTCAACCCTGGTCCCCAAAAGGGGGCTACTCTTGCGTTGGGACTGTGGCGGCGCAACTGCTCATCAGACTGAAGAAGAGGGCTGGATCCAGACCTGGGTTCTGAAGGGAATGGGACGAGTCTGATTGGTGTTGCTGAGGTGGCAGTACTGCATGGTGACTGTGCATCTGACAAGCGTCTCAGCTCCATCAAAACTTGCCGGAGGCTCTGCAACAGTAGCAGCATACAGCTCAGACATAGGGAACAGAATTAAACTACTCACGCGTGCAAAGTAATGCTCCTCTGCTACATGACGGCTCTGATACCACAGTGGCTTGTACTATCAGCACTGACATGTCTAAAACACAAGCTTATACAGCACGCACTGACTGACATGGGAGACCTGCTCTGCAAGTAACATGGCTAGCACATGACAGTGAGTCATGGTAGGCTGAATGGCTGAAACAAACAACAAGTGCATGATCAAGACACCAGAAGGTCAGCTGGCTGTTTACCTCTGTATCGGATTCAACCACAGCAGCTTGGAAGTTTATGCAGCTTCTGTCGCAGTGCATGCGCCAGAGGTCATGTTGCACCACTGCAATTCAACTCACCAACTTTCCAGGTCGTTTTTGGACTAGGCAGCAACCTGGCAAGATTTCCTGGGTGAAAATAAACCTGAGAACTTGCAAAAGCTCATGGTGATCGCACCTGAATTGCGCAAACGCTTGTTGACACGTTCGACCCAGTGAAGCTGGCATGGCTGAAGCAGGCTGAGCACACGAGCAAGGACCTCCTCCTGCAAACAGGTTGGACTGCTCAACCTAGTGTCCAACCACTGGGACCACAAGACACCGTAGTGCCACTAGTATGTAGAAAAAAGGTGGCTCACCGGCAGAGAGTCGATAGTACAATGGTCGAGACCCAAATGCTGAGACTCTGGAGAAAGCTGTTGGTGCGCCATGCTGCCTGATACTTTCGACAGCAGCGGCGCACAGTAAAGAGAAAGCTGCTGACTGGACAACTTGACGTTCTGTTCTAGGAAGGGTTCGATCTCAGGTTAGGCTGTTAACCGTATGCGGTGACAAAGGAGTTAACAGGGTTACGGAAGTTGCGCATGATTGTCAACGAAGCTGGCCATGAAGCTCAACGTTAGTATCGAACCGCATCACACCATATATGGCCTTGTTTGCCGTACGCCCCCAATTGATTAGCGCCAGCCTTTTGCGAACCGGCAGAGTAGGAGTTCAATATTCCGCGACCAGACACGCACACCAGTCCCATAGCCGAACATATACGCGAATGGTGCAAGCACAAGCCAGCTCTTCTAGCGAGACCGCTACGCTTGCGTGTGGTTGCTTTTGGTCGCCGGTGAGTCGATGGAGTTTGCTGAACAGGACTAGTCGATTATCTCCCTTCTGTAGTATCTTGCATGCGCATGCATCGTGGTTGCGGTGCAGTTGTACATACTGCACAGCGGTCCTTGCCTTACAATATAACGTGAGGTGTGTCTTCTTCAGGATGCGAAATTCAGTAAGCTTCCAGGCGTGTTGTCAACTCGAGTAGGTTACACAGGAGGCAGCAAGCCCAATCCCACATATGACTCCGTCTGCAGTGGTGACGGTCACACAGAGGCCGTAAAAGTTGAATTTGATCCTCAGGAGCTTCCTTACGAAGGCTTGCTGAAGGTCTTTGCTTCTTGTCTGACTCAACGTTTTTGCTAGCTTCTGCTTGTGACAACAAAGCCAGCATGCATGTGTTTCCTTACACTCAGGCAGTCATGCTGACAGTGATCAGTTAGCACACGTGTGCCAGACTGCATCACTGCAGCACAATTCCTGTCATCATGTTGATTGTACTGTGCAGGCCTTCTTCAAAGAGCATTCTCCCACAACTAAGAAGGGCTCAAATCAGTACAAGTCTGCTATATGGTATCACAGCCCTGAACAGAAGACAACAGCAGAGGCCATGATGAAGCAGATATCCGATGAGGCAGGGAAACCTGTAGTCACAGATCTAGAGCCTGCATCTCAATGGACAGATGCTGAAGATTACCATCAGAAGTACTACCAGAAATCTGGTTACTGAGACCAGTTCAGTTGTGTTCTTCCCATTGTATGTCAGGGTCAGCTTTGATTGCAATTGTGTATATTAACAGTTTGACCTGGTGATCGCAATCTTGGTGGGGACCAACTTTAGCAAGGTCTTTGATACACCTTGCAAGTCCCAGTGCTATAGGGGCAGCACTAGGATGGCATGCACATATCACAACAAATTATTGAGCTATGCAGTATACTTGTGCCAGTTGAGGCTCAGCAGCGCCTCCATTTCATGGCGCTGAGCAGCTTTTTTGCTTGTTACAGCAGGCACAGGGCAGACTATCCATTCATTGACCAACTTGTTCATGTGTTCATGGCTGACCTAGTGCTGCAAGGTCTGGTGGTGAATGACATCCATGATTGCAGTCAAGTTACGTATGGTAGCATTGTAAGGGTTATAGCTTTCCTCAAGGCCGTAGGGGAGCGACGACCTTTGATACGCAGGCGCTACAAGCAATAAACTCCCTGAAACAACAGTTCAGCCGATTGCTTTAATCTGCAAGCCCTTCGTTGAATAGTGTGGGCTTGCATGTCATTAGAATGATCGTGTTGCAGTGTTGCCACGCGCATGAGGTCCAAACGTCAGCTTATTGTGATACCTCTGTTGCACCACACGCACTGCACTGCACACTCAGGCGTGATCCCTGAGCTCACACACGATCTCTGGCCGACAGGACGTCCACGCTGCATCGTTAGTCACAGGCTGTAGTAAACGTGCTGACGAGAGATGTGAACAATGCATTCTACCATCGTCAGAGAATGAAGTGAACTTTCACCTAGTCCAAGAAGAGGTCATCGTGTTCCTGCATGATGCTGCCACGGAGCTGAGATCTATCAGCCAACAGGATCATAATACTATATAGTCATGCTAGGCCGTGGTAGCTTTCGGACTGTACGTAATGACACCACGTCAACTAACAGGGCCCAAATCGGTACATTGAGCCAGCTGAAATGCAGCACCCGGCGATGCTGTGTGGATGGACATGTGCAGTAGTACGGAATGTACTTAATGCTGATTTTGCACGCATGTCAACCGTGTGTAGCATGTCAAAATGTCAATGGCCATGGGATATCTCAAAAATGGCGCTCAAGAGTAGGCTCAAGCATGGCAGGTATGTTGTCCTTCGCCACAGCACCCATGCCAGCTTCGCCTAACCGTCAGCAAATGCTCCTTCGTAGCTTTCCGTGCAAGAGCTGGCGCCAGGCAGGTAGCTGTGGATTCCGAGGAAGGAACACACTGAATCCAGTTTGAGCAAGCTTCCACTATGCTGTCAGCAGCATGAAGGCAAGATTGGTCGAAGCATGTACAGAAGTCCTCATGACAGGTAAAACACAGCACCTTCTTTTGATAAAAGAGAATCAAGCATTGCATACAACAGCCTGCTCAAGTCTGCCTAGAACTACTGTGCTTCTCTTTAGATGTTTTGGACTTCTTACTATCTTTATTATGTCTCAAAGGTGACTTGCTTGTAGACCGTGGGGGTGTGAGTTTCCTTTTGCCCTTAGGACTTGGCGATTGCCTGCGCAGTCTCGGATTAGGAGATTTTCTTCTCCTGGGTCGGCCTGGGGACTGCGATGGGGATCTTCGCCTCCTGACCCTGTCTGGAGACTGGCTTGGGGATCTGCGCCTCCTTGTCCTTTGTGGGGACTGGCTCGGGGATCTGCGCCTCCTTGTCCTTTCTGGGGATTGGGTTGGGGATCTGCGCCTTCTGGCTCTAACTGGGGATTGGCTCAGGGATCTGCGCCGTCTAGATCTGAACGGAGATTGGGATAGGGACCGCCGTCTCCTGGGCCTATCTGGAGACCGTGTTGGGGACCGCCTTCTCCTAGCTGGGGACTGATGTCGCCTGCAGCAGGTCACAGCAGCCAGGTAAGTACACACTGGTGATACGCACGTTGATGCAGCCTGGCTGATCTAGCGACCTTTGACTGCCACCATCGCAACAGATATGTCATGCTAGCTTGGGCAGATGTCTGTCTGTGTCAGCTTACAAACAGAAATGTGCGCCCCTCCTGCCCCAAGTCACTGCCAGTGGAGTCTCAACTTGGTCGGGCAGTGCTCTGACACACAGCAACAAAGTCAGGCGTCAATCAAGCCCAGACAAGAGCATTATACATGTGGGCTTCGGTTCACTTCCTCAAGGCACTGCTGTGCAAGCAGTCTTGAACTCAGCTGGGCATACTGAACTGTTTGAGCTCGTGAGGATGTAGAAATGTCACAATCTTTGAGGAAGGCATGTGTTTTGTCAAGGAAATCTGATGCAGGAAATGCCTGGAGACTGGTACTAGGGGTGTCTACTTTGCAGAGACTAAGGTCTTCTGCACGAGACTTTGAGCATTTGCCCTTGATGCACCAAGAATGCAACCTCCACAGGGTAGATGTACCTTTTGGGACTTCTGGAGCGGCTTTTAGATCTGCTGCGATGCCGCTTCCCCTTGCTTGCCTTTCTGTCTACCTCATTGCGCTTGCTGTCTCTGCTGCTCTTCTTTTCCAGCTTATCCTCCCTCTTCTTTTCACCCTTGATGTTATTCGCAGGCTTGGCAGTTGCATGAGTCGACTTGCTGCTGGAGGGGCCTCTACGATCAGCCCCAGCATCCTCAAGGGCATGATTGATCCTGCCCTGATCAGGCTTGTCAGCTGCCTTGCTGGAGGTACCAGCTGGCACGCTGTCATCTGGGCTCTGCCTTGCTGCTTCTTCAGAGGGGGCAAGCATGGACTGGGATGCCCCAGCAGCCCCTTGGGACTCAAGGGCTGTTCTGGACATAGATGTTGAACTATCGCCAGACTGCTGCGTTGCTGGGGCGGTCTTGCTTCCTGGCATGGCAGGAAATGGTTTGCCATTGGTGACAGCCTGCTCAGGAGCTTCTGCTTTAACTTTGACGTTAACAGCATTCTGGTTGCCACCATGCTGGGCATTGCCAATGGGGTGTAAGGCATTGCAAGCTCCATCTGCTGCGTCTACAGCTGCTGCTGATGGAGAAGCTGTAACAGGCTTGGATGACTGAGGCTGATGCTGGCTGCCTGATGTAGGGGGAGGGGCAGTTCGGGTGGGGGCTAAGGGGGCCTTTGACAAGGCTGCAGCAGCTTTGATCTGTTGCATGCTTTGGATGATTTGTTCCAGGCTGCTGACAGGTGCAGGTGTGCTTCCTGCAGAGCACAAGCTTTAGTCAACACCGTCAGATGTAGTGCACCACCAAGAACCAAGACAATCACAGAGGCAAGGCAAAATGACTTTGGAAACAGCCAATGAAGACAGAAACGTGATGTGGTTGTTGCTGAGACCAGGCGATCTTGCCAAGTTGAGCTAAATGACACATTCCAACACTGGAATCTGTAAAGACTGGGAAGTTGCATCAGAAAAGTAGCATCCAGCAGGGCAGCATCAGCAGCTCTGACTGTAATACTACCAGACAGACACACTCATGCACACACACTCAAGCACAGACACACTCACGCACAGACATCGAATCAGCTTACTGCAGTGGAAAAGTAGATGCTCTCATGCACACGGTCGCAGTGCTAATGCTTGCAGTGCATGCTACTGCTGGTCCAGACACACCTGCTGCAGTGATGCTTGGTTCCAGCTTGACATGCTCATCAACCATGTGCTGCAACCTGTTGCCCTCTGTCTCCCTGCATGCAAATCACACGATCTTTTTGTTTATTATGCATCCACAGCTGCTTTGCAGGCCGCTGCACTTTCCATTCCCCTCCTGGTATGCAAGCACACTCAGGCAACAGACGCAATTCCTGGGGCAGCAGCATTCCTTCTGTGTGATCATTGATGCCTCGGGCAAGCTGGAACAAAGCTGCAACAAGCAAAACAACGATCTGGTAATGTGCGACAGAGGATGTGCTGGTCGTCTGTTGCCTTCTTGTGAAGGCAACAGATGACTAACAGCGTGCCACCAGACTGTCTCTGCTCGCATGATGTTGGCATGATGAGCTGTGTACCTGATGCTGCTGGTGCTGTCAATGCGCACGGCATAGGAAGGTGGTTGGATGCTGGTGTCAATGGACATCAGCGTGCCTGCACTCTTGCCTCCATCTCTGTCAATGTACCACAGCCTACACCATGTCACATATCACATCGGGACGGTACATACCTGACCCTAGGAGATGATACGCAGTGAATGGATGAACGAATGAATGCACGAATGAACGAACGAACAAACAAACTGACAGACAGACACACAAACGAATCAACCAATTGCATAAAGTCTGAACGCTGAATTGACTGTTCTTGATAATGGGCAATCCTGTTCTTGATTGTCTAGGTAGGTCCCTTACCCTCACAATAGAATATACTGCATGCCCTTCCAGAGACTTTGTGAGAGAGCAATGCCATCCAACTTTCAGTCTTTCAGCATTTGCCTTGTGGAAGCCCTCATGATACCTTCACGGTGTCAAGCAAAAAAGCTTACCGCTGACCCTTGACAAAGGTAGGCTCATCAGCTTTCTGCTCTTCTTCCTTTTTGACCCACCCTCCAGCGGCTGTAGCAGGGCTCATGCTGCGGCCGTCCCCAGCCCCAGCCTGATCTCCATTTAACACCGCTGGGGATGCCCCAGCATCCTGCTCAGGTAGGGCTGAGCCTGGCTGCCCTGCCGTTGCTTCAGGGGATCTGCCAGAACCCTGGGAGTCTCCATCAGAAATGTAGCCCAGACCTAGCAAAGCTGCCCCATCTGGCGCTGCACCATCTGCAAAGACACCAGACAGCGTCAGACATTGTCGCTGTCACACATGTGATATGTATGTCATTTGTCATTTGTCTGTCATTGCATGATGTCAGAACAGGTCAGTGACCAGCTTGGAAGATGAACAGGTGCCAGTTACCGAGATGGGATGCTTGAGAAGCCCTGGGATGCTTGAGAAGCCCTGGGATGCTTGAGAAGCCCTGGGATGCTTGAGAAGCCCAGGGATGTGAAGCTCTGCCAGCTATGACTGTGGTGCGCTTTCTTGCTTAAAGCGGGCAGTCCAATAATACACAGACCACAGACTTGTGAACTCACTAGCAGGTGCAAGCGTGTGCGACAAGGAGATGTGCAAGTGACCAGCAGGGCTTTGCTGTGTAAGATGCAGGAGGCGCAGATATAACCACAAGATTCAGGATTGTGTTGTAATGTTGCAGTAAGGCAACCTTAGGAATGATGCTAGCTACATGCATGTGCAGGGACCACTCCTCTCAGCTGTAGCCTACATGCAAACAAGGGAAACGCAGAAAGTAAGCAGGACAACAAGACTTCAGCTCCTGTTGCAAAGCTTCAAATACGTTTTCATGAAATCAGGACAGAAACACATAATGCAGAGCATCACCAGATTCTTGGTCCGAAGAACTGGCTGCGCCGCTGGCCAAAGCTTTGCCGTGCTCAGCATCCTTGCGCTCGGCCTCACACACTTCTTCAGCCAGCTTGTCTGCAATGCATGGCACTGACTTTTTGAGTCCATTTGCAGTGGGATTGTCTGACCTTCTACCATGAGCAACACCAATCTGACATGCATTTGGACGCTGGCAGACAAGTATGCCAGGTGACCTATGTAACAAATACATGTGTGGTAGTTTTTTGCCAGGTACCTACTAGGTGTGTCCAAACCTAGTTCTGAGTGCCAACATCTATCAACCTTAGACACTGAGTTGCACCCAAGGGGGTTGGGAGAGACAGTGCAATCAGACTCTGCGGTGCATCAATGACACCGCGAAATTGAAGAAAGCTGGAGTCGACTGCAATAACAGCCGCACTGCACGGCATGCTTAGCCATGCATGTATGATTGAGGCGCATAGGCAATGTGACATTGCCTTATTGCCCCTGTACAAGCCCAGTGTTGTGTTTTACTGTGTGTGCTGACAGGGCGAGTGCATGACCTGTGATTTGCATAAAAAGACAACTACCTGGCAGTGGCATCACTCAGTGAAGCAATCAGCGTGTAGAGACTGGGCAATAATACACAAGCAAAAGCAACGCCAGTGCACAGGCAGCAAGGCAGGTACTCAATGCAGGTGCTCAGACTCACTGACGCTACTCACTGACGCTACTCACTGACGCTACTCACTGACGCTACTCACTGACGCTAGTCACTGATTCTACTCACTGGTTCTACTCACTGGTTCTACTCACTGACACTACTCACTGATACAGTTGCACTGACACTCTTGCAGACAAGCAGATCTGTGCAGCAGCAGAAATATTGTTATATGAGAGTCATCAGCAAGAAGCGTGTAGGGCAGCAGACTCACCAAACAGGCCATCGGTGACATCCAACAGGATGTGGGTGAGACTCTTCTTCACCTCCATCTGGATGCGAGCCCGCCTTTCAGCTTCCTCAGCTTCAGCCTGCAAACCACCATTCAACTAGTCAATCAATCAATCCACCAATCAATCAATCAACCAAGCAATTGTTAATCCATTAATCAATCAAAACCAACTAGCCACCCAACCACCAACAAAGCACCCACCCACCAGCCCACCAATCAATCAGCCAGTCAGTCAGTCAATCGACCAACAATTGATCAATCGTGCAATTGAACGGTCATTCATTCATGCCTGAAATCAGTGTACAGCATTCCCTGCTTCTCAAAAACACCCTGAACAGCTTGCTGTGCGCATTGCAGCATGACTGCTGTGACGGTCTGGATGCATGTGTAGACTGAAGGCAGGGCAGGTACATACAAAGGGAAGGCAAGCAGGAAACAATTGCCAAACAAAGAAAAGAGGCCTTCTAGGGTATATGACGTCAACCACAGCTTTCCGCGTGCCTGTTTGTCAGCACTATATTGCACAAGTGTACATAACTGCATCCACTGCACAGGCCTCCAGCTGCAGATGCTGCTGCACAACATGGGTACTTTCATCAGATTGACATGACTAGATGATGGTGCCACCTCACTGTCTTCTTCACTGTCGCTCATCCAGACCTTGCTCTTGGCAGCAGCAACGCCAGCATCACTACCCCACCTGTATACCAAAGCAAGGGAGGTGTCAGGCAAGCAGTGGTGTCAGTGAGTGCACAAGCAAGGGCGCCCCAGCCAATACCCCAACAGAGGCGGGACGCACGAGCAAATGGCTGCTTGATGGGCTACACA
>JAABUP010005408.1_pt1 | contig 19446 bp, 26 predicted proteins | sample 5559201 | NCBI WGS metagenome assembly JAABUP01 (sample SAMN10711887, study PRJNA513373) | rock metagenome | isolation source: Antarctica rocks | place: Antarctica
AAGTTGCTATACCCCTCGCTGACAGCTGGACTCTAAAGCTATTCCTTTCAAACTTGATCACGTAATTCCCAGTGATGAGCTGACTCATGATACCATGGCAGTTGGGGGTGCAACAAAATGCTGCAACGTACAGCAATGCACATGCTTGGATGCAGACTTTTGACTGCTGCTGTACATGTATGACATAATGCAATTCCGGTACAGTATTGCTTTAACAACAATGCGCTATAGTGACCAAATTGCTGCAGACCAGTGTGGTCGTTATAAGGAAAATATACTGTAGTATTTACACACATGTTACACGGAAAATTCCCTGAAATCCGGAATTTAGGTCCTACAAATATTCCGAATTCCGGTAAAATCAGTACGTGAATTCCGGATACCAGTGGAGACCCTAAATCCCGGATTTACGTGGCTGTACTGCACGGGAATGCCGGATCTCAGTGACAAAGGCACTGGAAACAAGAACACCAGCATCAAAGCCATATACTGTGCAGTGTTGTGCCGCAGTACGCTGGACAAAATCTGCGGCACTGCGTGCAGTATACGCAGCACGCCGCAGTACCGCAGTATACTGCGGCGAGTTATACTATGTTGTTGAAACTCGGAGTGGTGTCAATCGAACCCTTTCTTTGCGGGCATTCCAATTCATCAAAGCAAAAAATTTCGCATAAATTTTTTTTTCCGCTTTATTTCAGAAGAAAACACTATAAATCAGCAATGTATGCTAAGAAACAATGATTATACTTATTTATAATACAGAAGTATAATCAACCGCAGTACCCGCAGAACGGGGGGTCCTTCGCCGCGTACTGCGCCGCGCGTACTGCGTACTGGACTGCGGACCTGCGGCACAACACTGATACTGTGGCAGATATGCCGCCGCACGCTGGCCCCCTTGGCCGACTTAACATCCCATATGATCCTGTGCAGTACAAGGATTTCTTAGAATGGCTGTACAATAAACACAAGTTGCAACATCTGAAGTCGCAGCTCCTACAGTTCCTGGCCCTCGCCCAGCCCACAGGCCTCAGCATACCAATGTGGCAATGGATCCTACTGAGGTCCTGCGGCAGGCTGGTGTGTCGGTCAGCAGGGAGCTTGATTTTGGACCTGTCCTGCCTTTCACCATGGGGACTGTGGGGTCTGACAGCGAGTTTCAGGACTGTGCCAGCCCCACTGCCTCAGCTTCTGGGCTTATCGGCGCCTTTTTGGATTGATCCTCTCACGTTCTGCTGTCACACGATGCCGATACACGATTTTGATGATTGCTCTGCTTTTCATACCTTTGGATTAGGCGTGTTGCATTTGCTCTAGCCTTTGCTTAGGCTTATGGTGTTGACGGAGCATGTCTGTCTGGAGGTCATTGACATTTAGTTTGACATAAATGAATGACGTTTGGCAGGGTTGCTGAGGCTCTGCCACGAGCGATCATTCATTCATTCATTAGATTTTAAAGGTCGTTGGGGCCAACCATGACCATTGGACCAGTAGACTGAAAGTGTCAGACAAAGATACCCAAATGTTCTAAAGCACTTATGAAAACATTAACGTTCACAGCTGACGCACTCTAAGCTAAACTAAAGGGTATGTCCAGATTGTGCTGCCACCAGGGTGTTCCTATGTTCAAAACATTCCCTCAAAAACCTAGCTATGACTTTAGGATCATGTAGAGTAAAAAAAGAAGACAGTGTAGGGGCTGGGCCCCAAAATATGTTTGTGAATCTGCTCCTGATGGCACAGACTTGTTGGCTGGCCAAAGCTTGTAATCTTCTTCTTCTTCTTCCCTATAGGCTGAAGCCCTACAGGCTTGCAGCCAAAAACGGGTGGAGAGCTACAAGTATTTGGGGTGTGTCGTCCATGCCACTAAAACATTGACCTTTGGGACAGATGCTCTGGTTGCTACGGCAAGAAAGGCTCTATTTGCTATGAGACGGCGATGTGCACTTCTGGGCATGCGAGATCCAGCTGTGCAGTGCAAGCTATTTGATACTCTGGTGTTACCTGTCCTGAGCTATGGTTGCGAAGTCTGGGGGGTGGACGCCAAATGCGGTGCAGCAACAGAAGCTTTGCATCGGGAATTTGTAAGACGTCTGTTAGGTGTCAGGAAGTCTACAGCAAACCACATGGTCTTAGCTGAGTTGGGTCGCTTTCCATTGCAGGTTCACTTTTGGCAGCAGATTCTGCGTTATCATCATACGAAAATTGCATTAGACGACGTGCGCCTTGTTAAGCTTGCAATGGTCGATGGCTTTGCTGTGAACCAGACAGCAGTCAAAGACAGTTGGCAGCATTATCCAGGTGATTTCCTTCATGGTCATTCAGGACAGCAGCAGCTTTATCATAATTTTGACATTGCATCTGTCATAGAAAGGGCTAAGCATCAGCATGCATTAGAGTACTTTGCAGATGTTCAGCACAGCAGCTTGATGTTATATAGGACAATGCAGCCTGAGTACAAATCTGCAGAGTATCTGTCTGTTGTCAAGTGTGTGTCCAATAGAAGGCTAATTAGTAGGTTTAGAACTGGATGCCATGGTCTGCGGGTAGACACAGGCCGCTGGGCAGACAGTGTCCACCTAGATAGGACAGACAGGCTGTGTCTAGTGTGCAAGTCGTTGGATTTTGTGGAGGACGAGCAGCAAACTGTTTTTGATTGCCCAGCGTACAGCCATATCAGGTCACAGCATATGGACCTCTTGCAGCACTGTTGTACTATTGCAGAATTTTTGTCTTTGTGTGAACCAAATGCATGTGGTGATTTCCTTAGGGAATGCTTTGCATGTAGGAAGCAACGTTTGACTGTATGAATTCACTGAATTGACCTTTTTGTCTGTTGGGTCCCAGTTGCCCTCCAGGACATTGAATATATTTATTGATTGGTTGATTGATTGACTACTCGACAGACGATGACTCCTAAACCCAAAACCTCAAGCAGCACACTCAACAGTGGATTTTTGTGCCACTCAGGCAAGGCCATGCATCACGGTGAGTTTGTGACGAAGCAATAGATATGCAGTCAAGTATGTATCAGGCAGCATTTAGCTTAGTACTATAATTATCATACATAGCAGCCATCAGGCTGGCGTACACATTTTGCCTATTTGTGATCATAAGTAATGCACTTACTCATCAAGCTTGTATTGACAAATCAGATTGGTGATCTCAACTGCTTTGTAGTGACTAGATGCGTTATGGCTTTATGAACTCTTGCATAAATAGGCCTTGCTAGGCCTTTCACAACGCCGCACCCCTCGGACATAGCACTGCTGTTGCTGCTGTCAACCACCTTGTAACTATCACTCACTCTCACAGTTTACCCGGTCTGCTTGCATACCTGTCTGCGCGGCATACCCAGTGTTGTGCCGCAGTACGCTCGACAAAATCTGCGGCACTGCGTGCAGTATACGCAGTACGCCGCAGTACCGCAGTATGCTGCGGCGAGTTATACTGTGTTGTTGAAACTCAGAGTGGTGTCAATCGAACCCTTTCTTTGCGGGCATTCCAATTCATCAAAGTAAGATTTTTCGCATAACTTTTTTTTTCGCTTTATTTCAGAAGGAAATACTATAAATCAGCAATGTATGCTAACAAACAATGATTATACTTATTGATATTACATAAGTATATTCAACCGCAGTACCCGCAGAACGGGGGGTCCTTCACCGCGTACTGCGCCGCGCGTACTGCGTACTGCGGGTACTGCGGACTGCGGACCTGCGGCACAACACTGGGCATACCCTAGTACGCGTCACAAGTTGCTCATAGCGCTTTGGTCGTCGCCGTTGCTGCGGTGCAGCTGCAGATCTGCTCTGCAGCGGAACCTCAAGACGAGGGAGTTGTCAATCCTCGTGGGTCCACTGTGCAGCGCTATGTTGATACACTGGTCAGGTACTATGATGATGCTCACAGTGTCAGTGATTTTGTTGGTGAATTGAAGCTGAGAACGATGAGGGACTGATCGCATCTTGTAAATATTTGACCTGACATTTCTCAGAAAAGGGTCCGAATTTGCAATGTGCAAACTTGCGATATGTACACATTGGAGTGTATATAAATAGCAATATATAAAGCCAGAGCATGTAAACATATACAGCTTGGGTCATAGGGGGCATAAGCTATTCAGATTTGCAACAGTCTTACGAGCGGATCGCCGCAACGATGCCCCCGTGCGAACAAGCACAGCAAGCCAACCTGTACACCTTTCTGTGTGCGGGCCTACCGCCGCGGAAAACGACTGTAGCGCTCGTGGCTGACCGGTGAAGACGTCCGCACTGGACAAGCAAAGCAGGACTAAAGACACAGCCTCGACTTGGCAGCTGTGCAGCACGCAACAGTCATAGGAATCGATGCCTTCTATTGGTCAAGGTCGTGGCAAAACAAGACAGCTGTCATTTGTAGTACCCATTGTGTGCAGCGACACAGTATGCTACCAGCAAGAGCCAGGACATAAGGAGTACCAAAAACCTTAGTTTGCTGTGCTGTCACTTGGCACAACCGCGCAGTCTACTTACCAGTTCAAAAAAAAAGCAATGGATTGGTCTTCCCCTTGACTGAGACTGCTGGTTGCGCCAGCAGCTTTAGCGCTGAGCAAAGGCTGCCCCAAGTTTTGACCCGAGTCTCAAGCTCTGGCTTTCAGAATTGGTCACGTCACATGCAAGGTTATGCTGAGTCAGTCAGGCGTTCAAGATTGGGATGGTAAAGTACACAACAGTGTACAGCTGTGCATACGTGTGGACCTGGATTTATGACTCAAGCTGCTTACAATAAGAAGTATGCCAGAAACCCGCAAGAGCCATATCTCAATGCCACCTGCAACAAAGATCGCACAGCAAGTGGCAAGCAAAACACTAATGCAACCTCTTGCTCTGCCGACTACTGGTGTGACTGGACAGCTGCAGCACTCATCTAGTATACAAGCTGAGTCTGAGGCTGTGCATCATATGTGCCAGACTTGATGCTCTTCCCAAAGAACAGCGCGCCTAGCTCCCATGCAAACTGCTGGAGGATAGGGACCTTCTGCAAGTTCTTCTGCCACTGGGGTGCACTGCTTTTGCCAATGTCTGACAGCTTGCCGTTCAAGGCCACCAGCTTGTCCATGTGAGCCCAGAACTCTGGTGCTTCACAGTCAGGTACCTGAATACCACATCACTTGTTTAGATTTGAGCCTACGAGAGTACAAATGAAGAAAGCAGTTATCACTGCAGTAGACTGTACAAGCTGCATCTTGCCATCCCATGCGAAACTCACTGCATCAATCATGTCGAACCGCTCAGCAATTATCAGCAATTATGCAGCAACAAGCGCTGTTCTACAGCATGCTAACCTCTGGAAAGATTCTTGCAGTGGTGTTGTTTGTCTCAATAATGACATGCTGATTGAACTGGGTGGTGTTCATGCCGAGAGATGAGTAGAAGGCATCTCGCTGATGATCATTGAGATACATGGTGACATATACTGATAGACAGAAGAACTTGCTCCATTGCCTCGACTGCCAGTCATTGATCATGGCTGGCTGTGTCTTGAGGATAGCTGTGAAGAAATCACCATGCCTGCAGTGTTGCACAAACTGATGCTTATGTAGCAGCACAGCACTAAGCAGAACCGTAGAGCAATGATTACAGCAACAAGTATAAGTGCACACAACATCATGCGCAGAATATCTGCCGGTATGCTCGGAGCAACATGCACACTACTTGCATGTGGTGAGTTGCAAACAATCTAGCTTCTGCAACTAACACAGCACATTGGCATACAGAGTCCATCAATCTGCTGGCACAACAGCACAAGATGTGTTATGATTACCTGTTTTCATCCTGGCACCAGTTCTCAAAATACTCGAACATGGGATACAGCTGGCAGTCTGGGTTGCGCTGCAGATGCCTGTATATGCTGATGTACCGCCAGTACCCAATCTTCTCTGACAAGTAGGTGGCGTAGAAGATGAATTTGGGCTTGAAGAAGGTGTACTTGCGGTTCTTGGTCAGAAAACCAAGGTCTAGAGCTAGGTTAAAATCACCCATGGCTTTGTTGATAAAACCAGCATGGCGAGCCTCATCTCGACTCTGCACACATACGTCATGTGATGGTATTATATGATGAACGTAATGATATCTGTTGACACAGCAGTAGCATGTTATGCCAGATTCTAGCATAAGTTTGTCAACGGCCCAGGCAGGTGCTGACCATAAGAGAGAAGATCTCAGCCACTGCTGGACTGGTCTTCTTCAGCCTGCGCCCCAGCTCTTTGTACAGCAAGAAGCCTGAGAACTCTGCTGTACAGGAGCGCTCCAGAAATTCGATGAAGATTTTCCTGACATCGCCTTGCACATTGTCTGCTGCTTTCTTGAAGGAGTCGTTGCGGACAAAGTGAGTCTGATTGTAGTCCGTTCTGAACTCTCTAAGGCACGCTTCGATTTCTGCCATGTCGATGTTTGGGTTTAGCTCCAGGCTGAACAAGCGCTCCATCTCGTCGAAGTCTGTAGTGTAGAAGCGAGGGGTGAGTACTGTATCGGCTGACGCCTCTTTCACGCCCTTCCTCATCATTTTGAAACCCAGAGCCTCATCACTAGATGCTGCTTTACAAAGAGTCTGTCTAGAAGCAGACACGTGTGCTGCGCTGTGATAAGAGGATGGACGACGGCAGGCGAAGGGCTTGCTGCTCAGGATTCCCTGTGACATTATTAAGGACACCATACCAACTGTCAAACTTGTACAAGTGAGCTACGTCTTAGTCGATCAGCAATGCTGAATGCGTTCAACACAAATTTGTATGGCTTTAGTACCAGCCGGATCTACCGTTATCGCCTTCATTTTTAGGGTTTCCTGCACGTGGAGTCACCCACGTGCAGCTTTCTACCGAAGCTTATCACTGTGCTCTTGCAGCCTAGAGAACCACACGGCAAGACTGCCACCAAGCCAAGATTGGCCTGGACTTGCGTAGCACACTCTACCTCAGCTACGTGTCATTGCCTTGCTACATGCCCATGTCGCAGCTCAGTGGGCCTTGTCCCCACGCCAGCCTATCTTACAGTCGACTGCAAGCACCTAGGGTGTCAAAAGCCTGGTCCTGCTCCCAAAGGCTTAGAGCCGTTGCAGCTGTAGCAAAGGAGCCAGCACAACAGACTATCCGAATCAAATTGAAGGCATACGAGTTGCCCTTGCTGAAACAGTCAGTGCAGGAAATTCTAACAACTGCCAACAGCAACGGTATGACACTCTCATCTGTGACAAGCTGTCATCAATTTTTTGGCATCAACTTCATGCGTACATGAGCTGTGCGTGCGCAGCAGCAGCAGCAACATGTCCCACAAATGCTGACAATCTGACGTGGCCTCACCTCTTCTGCTCATGTACAGAGGCCAATTTATCTGGACCAGTACCTTTGCCAACTAGGATCCGCAAGTACACAGTCTTGAGGTCACCACATGTGAACAAAGACTCCCGGGAGCAGTTTGAAACCAGGACGCACCAGAGGCTGATTGACATTCGGGACCCCTCACCGGCCATGATTGATAGTCTGATGGACCTGGACTTGCCTGCTGGTGTAGACGTGCAAGTAAAGCTACAATGAAGAATGCGGCGGTTCAGTCTGATCGTAAATTCTATGCTTTTTTGCGAATTGTCATGCCTGATCTCAATTCCTGGCTTGCTGGCTGAATGACAACATATGTTGCAGCAAGTGTTGGGCACAATGGGTGCATCAGCGCTGGCGAACATGAAGTTGCTTGCCATGTCTGAGTATCTTTGTCAATTTGCTTGTCTACATCTGTGCCATCATGTGCGTGATTTGAAACTTAATGTTGTATTCCTTGACCTACTGTATCACTTTGAGTCTGCTTCCTGTGTCTGACGACTTTCAAAGTTTGCATGCAAATCATGGCCTGGAACAGCCTGTCTGCACTCGACAATGATGTCGAGCAGCATGCTGCGCAAGCAACATATCATTCAGCCTCTTTGACAGAAGTTGCGTAATTGTGTGTTCTTTTGCATGTCATATCATAGTATGGTCAATGGCTACAGCACGCATTCACTACTTTGCGGTGAGACAAGTGTCCACCCTGGTCACAGAACTCAGTCGTTTAGCTCTGGGCCAGCTCACGGCACCAACATGTGTCGTTGCTAAAGCAGCTGTGGCTTGAATGAAAGACATAGAACTGAAGCATTAATTTACGCAGATGCTCCAGATCCTGGCAGACTGTGCTTTAATCTGGTGAACTGATGCTGCAACCAGATTCCTATGGCAGCAAGATTGTTCTGCACCCAGGTCCAAACTGCAGCCCACCACTCAGAGAAGGATCTGCGCAGCAGCGCCTTATCATGTAGCACCCAAAACATTTCAACTATGGCCAAGCGTCAATCCCATTCCGCACCCAATGCTAGAAGACACAAAGTGGCAAGGCAATGTCTGATCACACCTGGTTCTTATGCTTTGCAAATTGAGAAAGCCATAATGTGGTGAGTCAACATGAAGGTCAAGCAACAAGCACTTCAAACAAGTCAGATGTGAGTGCAAGGGCCACCACACTGCAGGGCATGGCCTTACCCTCCTATGTGTGTGAACTGATGAACCAGCTGCTGCCAGATCTCTGCAGCTTGATGTTGAGCTTTTGAAAGCGCACCCTGGACACCATGCCTGTCACCAGTATGAAGATCACTTGCCTGCACCAATCAAGCCAGGTTCATGCACATGAGATCTTTGGCAGCTCATGAAGAATTGTGCTGCTTGGCACAGGCATTTTGCACTTGTAGCACAGCCCATTACGTTGCTTGTACCATGTGCAACATAATGTGCTGTGCTACGACCAAAGAGAGCAGCAAGACATTGCACAGGAGCACCCTCTGCTGCTATTCAATGGGCATGGTCAACAGCAGGATGGAACATGCGATGCTAGCACAGAGCAGATAGTGCTGTAAAAGTACAATGTACCCGCTCAGCAACCTTTGACTGTGATGTAGCTACATCACAGTGCCCTTCAGCCATAGAAGCTGCCTGTACAATCTCATTCTGTAGGCGCACAGCTTCTGCTGCACTGTGCTCAGCCTCTTGAACAGCTGATTCTGCAGCTGCAATGCGTTCCTTCAACCCCTCTGTGTCCCTTTCTGTCACCAACTGCAACTGTGTTTGGCATTTAGTTGCAGCTGTGGAGGCTCTGCAAGGAAAGACAACATGAGTCTAACAAACCGCTTCTCACACGGAGAGTGATAATCACTGACGATGTTTGACATGTTTATGCATTGGGATGAAAGACAAGATGGCTATCTGCACATCATGAAGCAAAAGGCATGTACTTAAGACCTGTTGCTGACATGCAAAGGAGGAAAAGTTTCTTGACGAACTGAGCACAGGCGCACCTGCAGCACAAGTCTGCAGCATGTGATTGCTATGTGAAACTACTGTGCAAAGAAAATAGGCAGAAGTTAGTGCTGGGTCAGCTGTGTGTCAATGTGCAAGCGGTGATGCAGTAGACAAGTAGGCTACGTCAAGACAGACACATTTGCAGCCTGTCTACCTTTCTGCCGACGCAGCTGCCTTGGAGGCTGCCTGGCTGGCAGCAGAGGACCAGCCGGAGGCATGCCGTGATGCATCAGCTGCCGATGCTGAGGCCTTCATGGCTACTGAAACGCGCTGCCTGCAAGCATGCATATGTCTTACCAATCAGCATGACCTTGTATAACACCTGGAAGAACTGTTCATGTAAATTGCGCAGTCGGCTTTGGGAAGCTAGCTAGTTCCTGTGCCAAAGCTATAAACTTTCAGTCAAGATTCAAAGCAGTTGCCAGCTGCATGCTACCTGCTGTGACAAGGTTGTGGCAGCACACTCTGCGCTCAGCAGCTGATGATGAAACACACAACGGTGAGAAGGCATGTCACTCACTTCAACGAATCAATGGAAACTTCGTCACTGAAGTTGTGTTCCACCGTGAGGTCGGCAGTTCCAGGGGCTGGGGCAAGGTGGCCTGTCCGTTGGATCTTCTTCCACGCCCTTTTGGGCTCACGGTAGGCAGATGGCAGCTGTGGCTGCCGAGACTCATCAGCTGACGGCTGGTGTGTTTGAGAGGGCTGGGATGCCTGTTCAGCATCAGCCTCATCACCTGACCAATTGTCCTGCTCACAGCCCACAGGAGGTTGTTTCTGGACATCACATAAGCAGACGCTGCAAGTAGCACGGCTGTCAGAGATCCTGGCGATGCCTGCAAAACTAGTTTATTGCTTCCTTCCATGTTGTGCATAGACAACCAGATGCACATATGAAAGGTGCTACGCGTGAACATTCCAGAAAGAAAGCATGCAAGACCTGCAACAAGGAACATTCTTGAAGTGAATGATTTGTGTGATGGCTGAGATGAGTACCTGCTGACTGTGGCTGGCTTCAGTTGGCAGATGGGAGGCAGCAGCATCCTCTTTGCCAGGGCCAGGCTGATCTTCTTCATGACCAGCATGTTCACTGCCATTGCCAAAGCTGATAACTGCCGCATTGCTGTCTGAATCAGACTCAGACTGCATATCACACTGATTGCTATGGCCCAAAGCAACATGCCATGGCATACGTGCCAAAAGCATGGCATGCAATCGCCGGCACACTAAATGGTCAACTTAGGATGCTAGCTTGTCTTTTTCAACTGCAGTCAGCATCATCAACAACAAGCTGTTGCAGGCTTGGTCTTGCAAATACAGACGTTGCACACAATGGCACTTAGCAGACGGATCTTTGATGCAAAGCAACCTCAGTACCAGGCATCAGCGCATACCACTGAGACATCCTTATACTTGTGCTGACCCTGCTTTTGCTGCTGCCCTTCAGCAACTGCAGCTAAACTGCTTGCCTGTTGATCCTCCTGTGCCTGGGGCTGTGCTCCAGCTGCTGCCTTGCCTTGGCCTGACATCTCCTGTGCAGCCTGACCGTCGACTTCGGCAGGTTGAGAAGTCCTATATGCCCAAGTCATCTTGTGTGTCTACTTGCTCACTACATACTTGTATACCCAAAATTGACTGATTGTGAACGATGAACATACCTGGCTTGATGCTCTGTAGCATCAGCCCTCTTCTGTTTATGGTCTACATGCCGTGCCTCTGGAGCCGATGCTGGCTTGGGTGGATGGCTTGCTCTGTAGCCTCCTGCTTACACTGTACACTTTCAAAGCTAGCCTTGTGAGCAGCTAAATCATGTCTGTTGTGTCATTCATGGCCATCCATTTGTCCTTGTTTCTGTTAATCAAAAGCTGACCTTACCGATAGTCTTGAACAAAATTGTGGTCAATAGGAAGGCTCCAGCAATGAAAATACCACTTAAAAAGGAACCTGCATGCATGCCACACAAGCTTTGGCCTGCAAACAGAAACACTGCAGCAATGCACAAATCTCCAAATCATCAAGCTGGCAAGCATGTCCTTAATGCAAAGTCTGCCCCGCTAACTGCTAGCGCAGCTTTAAGCATGTAAGACTTGCCAATGAAGTCTGGCCTGCTTTCCACAGGGCCCCAATCGCCTGCAGCACCTTGGTCCCAGGCTGCTGCCTTTGGCCCTGGGGACTGTGGTCTTGGATTAGCTTTTGGTATTTCTTTGCTCACAGCTGGTGGGGTTTGTTTGGCCGGTTGGGGTTTGGCGGGTGTACGGGTCGCTGGTCTGCCAGTGATAGGTGCGTTGTCAGCGGGAACTGTGTTTGGTTCTCCACGAGGCTTGTCAGACGCAGGTTTCTGGTTGGGTGGCCCCTTCGATTCCCTGGGCTTTTCATCTGAGGGTGTCGACTTGCCGCCAGGGCCCTGGGCACTGCACACGGAACGTAGGCCTGGCTTCTGATACAAAGGATACCTGTGTGACCGGAGAACCAGGGCCGTCCTGCGACTGAAAATGCAGCACGGGGCCAGGGACGCGTTTTGCTGCACGATGGCATGCATCGACTCCTGTCAGAAGAACGGTGTATGCTACTACAATCGAGCAGAGGACTTTCAAGACAGTCTTTTCAACATCTGCGGTAATTGTCAATCCTTTCGAGGAACATCACACACGCATAAGTGTCCAAGGCAAATTGGAAGGGTGAGCCTAACCAGGCAATGTGGGCTGTGTTGGTGCTACTGCACATTTCTTGTCCGTTACTGCTTGCATTCACAAGTGCAGCGCATTCACAAGTTGTGAATAACAACATCTAGCATCACGTCATTGCAGGCACTTGTGGTAGTGCCGACTCCAATGTGCTGCATGAGCTGTAGCCGCAATTGCAGGCAATTTTACTGGCAATGCATGTGTGCATCATCCAGATCTATTTGCAAGGCAATCACCTCACCAATGATGCAGCGACTTGCCACTTCAACCTGTTTGCACTGAGCAATCTGCTTTGCACACTAAACTGTATGGACGCAGACAGGAAGAATGCCTTGCTTCTGGCAATCACTTGCACAGTAGGCCTGCTGCATGGCTTAATGCGCTGCTGGGGCTGGAGGTGCTGTATTTGTGTCTGCAGCCCAATTGGTTTTCAAACTTGACTGAGACTCAGGCTTCTGCTGATGTTGCTCATCTTTGACAGCTGGCTTGGACTTCTTGGGGGTTCTTGGTGGCAATACAATGCTGACTAAAATCAGAGCAATCATCAGGAAGTGACCAAGGAAGCTGATAGATCTCCAGACTGCCAGGCTTTCCTTGAATGTCAAAATCTGCATTGCAGAACAGCAATGCAGCTTCTGGACAATGTGGCGGTGCAGCTGTTTGATACTTGCAGCACATGATCTTGTCACAGCAACATCCATGACAGCTTGCTTGTGCTCACTCACTACATTGGTACTGCCGAGAAACGCCAAAGAGGCCAGACGACACTAATTGCTGTTGACATGGCATTCAGCAATATCAGCCGAGCAGCAGCAAAGGATGGCAAAGATTCAGCATGAGCTTTTGTTCCGGCATCTTACCATGAACGCACTGGCACAGTAGTTGAGACAGAAAGCCGTGTACGCCCACTTGGCTACAACCCACAATGGGAAGTTCTGCACCTGCTTGGGCCAGTTGCGTTCGTAGCGGTACAGCACCTTGGAAGACTGGAACATCAGAGCTGAGCTGATGAAGAATAACACGTATCCAGGGAAAAGGCCATGCCAGATTCCACTGACAAGCTGTGTGACAATGAGGGTGAAGAAGGTGGGAGGCTTGCCCTTGACAGTCAGTCTCTCGTACACATCTACATTTGCACACCATCCTTGTACCAAATCATTGAGCAGACAAGGAGGACGCAAGAATGGCCGGGAGTCCATCAGGGCCAGTTCCAGCATGTTGCTGGGTGGATGTACTCTGCTCTGTGCATCTCACACCAGTTATCTTAACCACAATCTGCTGCTGGTGCTGATTGCAGCAAAGCAGCCCACAAAAGCATGATGCTACATTATCACTTGTCTCTGAATCTGAAACAGATCTCACACCACAAAGTGTCAGCTCACAGAAAGCGTGAGATATGGGAAGCTTTGGAGAGCTTACATTGTCTCAAAAAGAGGCCTGTGCAGACATTCCAGTGCTCTGGCAGCTTAGCCAGGCTGGTCTGAAACTCCACATGCCTGATCCTGGTGTTCACATACCTGTCCCATTGGTATGATCCTCTGTCACTCTTGCCGTTGTAGTTAAAGCCTGACACAGTCAGACCTGATTCTGCCACTGCCCATGCAAAGTAGTACTTATACCGATAGATTGTGGGAACCAAGTATAGCACCACAATCCTGCAATGTGCAACAGTATCCTGTGTTGATGGAGTGCATGCAGACTTTGCTCAAAGATCATCACTGCAATGCTTTGTTTAGCTGGATCTAGACAAAAAAATGTTGGCATGTTTGTGTCATTCCCTATAAAGAGGTGACAAGTTTGCGTCTTGGAATGTTCAGACCTCAGTCCTGCCAGCCGCTGCTGCAACAAAAGGAGGCTGCTGTCTACTGCTGTACAACTGTACGCTGCAGGTAGGTGCAAGCTGCAGATAAGCCATTCAGCATGCATGTGTGCAGCTGTTGCGAGTTGTAAGGTACAGTGGGTTGTTACATACTGTTGCAAGCAATTTCTGTCGCTGGTTGTAGGACTGTGCACCACTTCAGTGTGAGACGCACCTACTCCACAAGGGTTGACTGTAGTACCAAGCCGACTCCAAGGTGGATGCGTTGAAGCCCTGAGTCATCCTGAGATGAAAAGCCATACAAAGCATTGCCTTCAGCAGTCTGACTACTCCTGGCACCAACCCACTCGGAAACCCTCCAGCCCAGGCTCCTTGCCTTTGGATGTAGTCTCGGTAGTCTCGCAGTTCAAAAAAAGGGCCAGCTAGCAAGTTGCCGGAGGCAAATATGTAGCTGAGCCACTCTAGAGGGCTTGGCATTGCTACCAGCTTGCGTGACTCCTGATATGGTGTCAGCTCCTGCATCACAGCTACAGAAGGTGGGTGAGCTGCTGCAGAACATGCAGGGGTGTGCACATTGGGCACAGACCTCTTGCATGTGTATGTTAGAGATGTAGAATGCTTGGATGATTATTTTGAGGCGCAGGCAACAACAAAATGTCAAGGACCATTAAGACAGCGTGTGCATCACGCATCCAAAATGAGCATCTGAGGTTCTGTTCGAGTTGACTCGAACATGCTCAGCTGCAAATTTGCAGCCAATGGGGGCATGCAAATGTGCAGCATGAGAACTCGTCGTTGTCAATGTCATCCGTGGAGATGAAGTGGCACCAACTTGTGGCCTGTTGAAGCAGCTGCTGCAGGCACCGTCCAGGGCAGTCAACTTTACTGCACTTACAGCATTTACAATGTGTCTTGGTGAGGAGGCATTGAGTCAAAGGCACTACATACCTGAGCTGGCATGAGGCCATCATGATAGCAAACTGCTGCTGAAATCATCTTGAGTGTCAGCACCATTTGAGCTCCTGCAACATTGATGCTCCTCATGCAAATGCAGCAAAGGTTTGGCAGAGTCATACCATGCTTGTGTTGCATCAGTTGAGGAGGATGCATGACACATCTGTGCAAAGAATGTTCGTTTGCCATACCAGTGAAGTCCATGTGTCCCTCTTTCCAGGCTGTGCCGCTTGCACTTGACACATGGCTGCCATGCAAAAAGTCACAAGTCAGTACTTGCAACGTGGTTGATACAAGCGTTTGGCGCTGCACATGTGTAGCTCCTTCACGCACCATCCTATCAAGTAACAGAAGTTGATGAGCCATGCAAGGCTTGCTGCCTGCGGCCGTATGTATCGCATGATGGCATATGTAAGTGTGCTGGGGACAAGAGCGTGAAAGCAACCATTGCCAAACGGATAGTAGATCAGGCAGAACCCAGTCACGACCGCGTATAAGTGACGTCCTGCACAACTTCGAACAGCGGTTGACTAGCGTGGCTCGTGTAAATGCAGGCGAACCCAGCAATCACACGCGTACCTTGTGAAGTGGGAACAAAGCGCCAACACCAGGATATGAAGACGGAAAGGAAAAAGCGACAGCAAAGCGGAACTCAGAGATGGTGAGACCAACAGTTGCTGACAGGTCATTCTCCCACTGAAACGGCGGTACGCCGCTCATACCGAGGAACAGACACTGTTCGTGGACCTGCTACCGCTGGGGAAGCGATCAGACACGGCTAATCGCCAGCAAACTCTGCATGACGCAGGCTGTGAACTGGGCTGTGAAGCTGGTCAACAGACATTGGCATCGGCCAGCTGGGGACGATGAAGTCAAAGCAACCGTTCAGGTACGCATATGTAATTGTACGTTACCAACATATGTTACATATATAAGACATATAAGACAAACATGTAAACAAAATGGCCAAGGTTATTTAACAGTTGAGGTGGTATGTTAGCGTGTGCCATTGGCAAGCATCACTGGGTATGCATATCCCAAGTGTCCCCATGAGACAATAACAAACAGCACTGACATAGTGGCAAAAAGGCAAGCCTGCTTCTATGCTTAGGTATGAGGAGCTGGAAAACAGCAAGCGACAGGAGGAGCAACAGATGCAGCTGAATGAAAATCTGCAGAGAGCTTTCACCCAGTCAGTCACATAGCATGGCATCAAAGCCTCAGGGCATGGCCACTGGAGTCTGCTAGTAAGTGATTGTTCAGACCAGCATCTAGTACCTACAGTAGAATGTTTACAGTTGTATATGAGATGCTTATAGTCACGTTCTCCCCTGACAAGTAAGGTCACATACGTTTTCCGAAGACAGCAACACAATGCCATGCATGGCATTCTGAAGGCTCACATAGTATGCAGTATGAAGCCATACCATGCCGACATGCCAACCCCTGAATTGCATCCTCACTTGCAGACTGAATGATGGCTGCATTGATTGCAGCAAATGGAACTGAGAGGATTGCCCATACAGCAAAGCCTGCAGATTTATCAAATAGTCACATTCCTGGTAGGAGATACTAACGTCCAAGAGACAACAGCCAGCAGAATCAAGGGCCAGGCAATCAGCATCCCCGCATTCAGTAAGCATGAACCGAGATGGAGCCCATCTAGACACATCCAGATCAAGAAGCTGAAGAAAGGCAGCAGCTAGCTAGCCTATAGGTCACCAAGACTTTGCTGGGGTCTCATATGGGCTTCATTCAACACTGTCCTCACCGTACAGGCACTGAGTGCGTCAGCCAAAGCACACGCAACAAGAAGACATGCTGCACTTGCTGACATGTGCTCCCGCATTCAGATGTTTGGATCTGGGCAAGACATTGATATCATTTCTGATGAGGATTTCAGGTCAACAACCAAGAAGTTTCTGCTGGACCCATCCCAGTTTGTGGTTGGGAACATCAGGCATCATCTGCCTGCCTGGAAGCAATGGTTTTCAGTATTTGGGCTTACTAGTAAGGCAACTGCAGTGTTGCAGTGGAGCATGCTTTTTCGTTTAATTTTGTGCATCCTTGTTCTGAAGTGCAGCAAAGGCATCCTTGATTCACTGAACACTTGCAGTGATAGAGTTGTTGAGCAAGATAGTGGGTGCAGAGTTGGTGAACACATTGTTGGACCGTGAAACTCCTGGGCAGGTGCATTATGCTAGTCGGGTGTCATGCACTTATTATAGTGACTTTGTTAGCCAGCAACATGATGAATTGATGGCATCAGGGGTCCTTGTTGGATGGGATAAGCTCAGTACAGTCAAGCCACAAATTGTCAATGGTCTGGCTCCACACCCCAGACTGTAAGGTGCTAAATGTCTAGGGATAGTCAAGAATCACAAGGGCAAGCTCCGATTGATTTTGGATTGTAGATACCTCCACCTGATTCTGCCATGTGAACACTTTAAGTGTGAACAGCTTTCTGATGCAGTAGAGTTTTTGCAGCCTAGTGACTATTTTGAGTTGACAGACACCAAATCAGGTTACCATCACATCACCATGCACAAGGACACCTGGGCCTACCTAGCAATTGAGGTTGATGGCAAGTCGTATGCATACACTCACATGCCTTTTGGCCTCGCTACTGCTTGCAGAATCTACACCATCGTGAGAGGTTTACAGGCCCTTAGGTCTTCACAGCTAGAACATGGCCTACCTGAAAGATGATGCCTTGTTTACGTTTGAGACTAGACAGCAAGGTTTATTTAGAGCAATGACATTGTTGTGGTTGTTAGTAGCTTTGGGATTTCATTTGTCTTGGGAAAAGTGTGAGATGCTGCCAGTGCAGCACGGGAGGTTTCTGGGTCTTGAGGTGGACACAGTGGTTTGCCAACTGTCGGTGCCTCCAGACAGATCTCAGAGGATCAAAGACAGCATTCATTCAGTGCAACGGCAACAGCAGGCAACAAGCAGACATGGTCTGCACAGCTAGCTGGTCCCTGTAATGCGTACCGCACAGAAATTCAAATTGCAAAGCACTTATGTCAAACAATTTTGGTCGGTAGGAAAATGGGGCATCAAAGCAGGGTGCGCACTAGCACTTGACACTGGCTTGAAATCTCGCAATTGCCACCCAGCTACGCGCCATTTATAGGCTGCAAATCAAGTTTGGAATTTCTTTATGCAAAGCACTCCAGCCTGTTGATTTAGCGAGACAGGCAACAGAGCTGTTGTCAAACTGCAGGCTTGCTTGATGATGCTGATTGCAAGCACAACAGCATGTTGCACAACAAAGGGCCATTTCCCTGTGCTTACTATCACCTAGAAGGCAAAGATCTTAGGTCTAGACATCCTGTCATATGAATGCATGCTTTGCCAAAAGCAGGCATTGCTGATTTCCTGAGTCGCTGATGAGTACTGTCTACCATCAACTGATCTTAGTCCTGGGAGAAACCAGCAACCCCAGCCGGACCATCTTTTGTTGCCTTGAAATGGTCCACGCCCAGTGCACAGTAGGCCTCCGCAGACTTGTGCATGAAGCTTTTCTCATTTGGTTTGAGGTCCCTGATGAATCTTGCGGGATTGCCACCCCACACTTGTCCTGCTGCTACTGTTGTGTTTGGCTGAACAACAGCCCCTGCTGCAACAAGTGCACCACTTTCCACCTGAAAGCCCACATAAACAGTGGAAGAATTTGTAGTGAATTATTTGTGCAAGTAAAAACAAAATGATCAACAAAAGGATGATCATGTTCATTCAGCAGCAACTCCCAAGTTTGTCTTACGCCTGACAGCAACTTTATTGATGGGCTCACCTGCACGCCCTCCAATAAAGTTGCATCCATCCCGATTAGACTTGCATCAGCAATAGAGCAGGCACGCAGAGTAGCATTGTGTCCAATTGTCACGTTATTGCCAATGATTGTATCTGCGGATGAGCCACTGATGCTGGAGGTTGCAGAGCAAACAACAGTGCCGTCCTGCAAGTTGCTGTTGCTGCCGATGCTTATTTTGCCTTCATCACCTATAATCAGCGCGAATTTCAATGCCATGCATATTATCAAACGAGAAATCAATAGCTGTGACCACACTTGCCTTTAAGTACGCATCCATACCACACAGACGCCTTGTTTCCAAGAGATACATCGCCTATCACTGCTGCACTGGGAGCTACAAAAACGTCTTGGGCCAGCCTAGGCTTTTGCATGGACAAGTTCATTACGGTTCGGTGTCTGCTGACTGCAGTGGGAAGCAGATTTGGTATGCAAGGTCAACTGTACCCAGGCAAACGCAGGCTGTGCAGGCTTACATTCTTCGTTGAAAGCATTGCTGCCCTGCAGGCGACATCCCAGTCGATCTAATGCCTGGCCAGTCTCCCTGACCCAAAATCCCGCTCTGTACAACAGCCAAGACATTATGCTTGGCAGTCCTTCCTCCGCATTGCTGCCTTGAGGCAAAAATCCAACACCTTATTGGGAAGAAGAGGAGTGGGAATGATTTCATCCAGTGTACGGGAAGCTTCGGCTTCGGCTGCCGAAAGGCACCGAAAGGCTTTCGGCCCGACCGAGACCAGAGGGCCCCTGTACCGATTGGCCGAATGAAGCCAAGGGTTTCTGGAAAACCTGATGTTTGACCGTAATTCATCATACA
>JAABUP010005409.1_pt1 | contig 19443 bp, 20 predicted proteins | sample 5559201 | NCBI WGS metagenome assembly JAABUP01 (sample SAMN10711887, study PRJNA513373) | rock metagenome | isolation source: Antarctica rocks | place: Antarctica
TCATCGGCATAGTCGTCGCTGGCACAGATGGAATATACCTCTCACGCGCCGGTGCTAGGCAACTTGGACGATTTCATGCTATCCCCGGTGCACTTATTGCTGCTCTCGCTTGTGGAGTCATCTGCTCCAATGCTTGACCTGGGACTCCATGTAACGGGTTAAACCCGGGATGTTGACTTGGTTATGAGATCTCGGAACTCTGACTAGCGTTGAGCAAAGGATCAGGAATGCAGAAAGGAGTGGGAGTCAGGAATTCGGAGACTTGAACTCTTACTAGCGTTGGGTAAAGGTTCGGGAAGGCGGAAGGAGAATCTGAGAGTGGGAGGCTAGAGCGACCAGTGATGTACATATAGGAAGAGGGAAGCATGCCTTCTCTCCTCAGTCTTTCCTCCTTGAATTACACCACGTTCTTGCGAAACCAAGTCCCTTGAACCCCTGACACTCCGTGTAGGAGAAATGATTAATCTGCTTTGGTTAGCTTGGCTCGTTCGTCAAAGGTACCGAATCGCTTTGCAGCCTTACCTACCTCTAGATAGAGCCGCGCACTTGAATAAAGGGTTTGCTGTAGGGCACTTGATAAGCAGAAGTACCGTCACGCATCAGGGGGTGAAATGGTTGATTGCCCATCAGCCCTATATGGTACCCCCCATAAATGCTACCATTTATTCTACCATCAACCACCACTCCACCATTATGAGTCCTATACATACTCCAAGGCGTTCGAAACGTCTACGGAGTGCGCGGCATAAGTTTGCCCCTCAAAATCGCGGGCCCGAAGCTTCAACGGTCAAAGCCGGGTTTTCTATACAATTGATACACGGGGGGAAAACCCAAAACTACAAATATATAAAGAGCTGGGAGTCCCTAGACGTACTGCTAGCTATTGGTTAAAACAGAGAGCGCTTCTAGGAAGTCCGGCTATACGAAGGACGCGTCCTCGAAGCCAGGTTATAGGAGGCAAATCAGCTTTAGCACACGCCGATTATTCGATTCTACTCTTACCATCAAATCCAGTCAGCAGAGGCTCTTACATCACTGCATAATCTGATTAAACAGGATGCTCATACGTTTAATGAGACGAGTATACAGCGCCTACAAAGGCATATACAGAGGCTTGCCAATGCCGCCCAAATATCCTTTGCCGAACGTGCCCTCCTCCATAATCAAAATCAATTCTTGACCAGAATGAATAACGAAGCCAAAGTTCGCCGATCGACCAAGTCAGTAATACTAGGGAAGGCGAAGGTGATGAGCTATGAGGATATCGAGGAGGCACGAGCAAAGCGTGCTGCGAAAGAGGTCATAAAGGGCAAGGGAAATCGTGGTCGGAAGCGGAAGAGTGCTGCGCTAGAGGCAGGTAAGCCAGAGCCAGAGCTAGAGCCAGAAGTGGCGCGGATGGTCGAAGCGCCAGAGCCATGGAGAGCACCAGTGGCGCAGATGTACTAAAGCGCAGGTTGCGGAGGATTAGATTACTACAAGAGGAAAAGGACATCATTGCTCTGTTTTCCAGTTCGAATAGCTTTCTTGAGGCAGGCTCGCGCAGGCCTCGCGACCAGTTACTGTAAATTAGAGTTAGTCTTCGTCGTATTCTCGGCGCAATGGAAGGGAAGTAGCAATGAGTTACCTCCTGCCATTTATCAGCGAGTAGTCTTTCGCGCGCATCAAAGCATTCCCGCTTTCGAGCGCCGCTGACAGCTTTTTGTGACAGGTCAATAGACGACAGTGTAAAGTTGCAATTACACGGCATGGCTGCTATGCCGGCATTCTATTCGTCACACGTATCATTGGAATGTCGGCTCACCGTTTCCGACTATCATTACTTCTGAATACTTCTGAAATATCGAATCAATAGTAGTGTGAAGACTTTGACACTATGAGCTTATGTTCTCTGCGATCGATCTCTCAATAGCGACGAAAGCCTGCAGCAGCACAAATGAGACTCACTCGCGCATACCTTCGACTGAACGACTTGCGACGGTCACTACGGCAGCGAGACGGCTCTACAGCAGCACCTATGCGACTCTCCGGTTCATGCTCCGTCCTTGCGCTGTTATCCCGTAGGATGATAGCAACGCTCGTTACTAGCGATAATCTTCCAGCCGCGGCTTATTACAGCTAGGTATATGTACCAAGTGCCCGCTCCTTCTCCTCACAAATACCATATAAGTTCCTCCAGCGACGTATACCGCAATGACGCTGATGATAGCAGGCCACTGAAACTGATTTGCCTTCGAAAAGATGATCGTTGTTACGTACGAAAGGAGCTCAAAAATGTTCTGGAAAGATGCCCATAAGGTGGAAAAAGCGCCCCGACTCTGCTCATTCACCTCCCCTTGTATAATGCTTTGAGCGCAAAAATCAAAACTCCACAGACCCACACGGCTCAATATGACAGCGCCGACGAGCCCGCTCGCTGCGAAGAAGTTATTCCCAGTGCGGCTTTCACCACTGGCAAAGAACAAGGACAGTCCCCCGGCAAGCCATATCATCTGCCATGTCAAAAACCAGATACCGCCTCGCACAGCGCCGATGTGTTGTTGTGCTTTGGGAGCGATCTGTGTTGCGGAGAGTTCGAAAATGGTGCTAACCGCGCGGGCGGCACCCACAGCAATGGACGTGGAGCCAATGGCGAGGATAAAGGTGATCATTTGGCCGGAGAAGGAAAGGAACGTAAAGTAGAGCAGAGACAAGGAGATTGAAGGGAGAAATGCTGGGTGTTGGAAGTAGTAAGGTATCGAGTTGAGCGGGAGGAGGTTGGAGGCGGCTGATTGTACGAAGTCGATAATCCCGCGCAGTGAAAGTCGATTGATTTCATTTGCCGGTAGTAGTCGCTTTGGATCATGGAAGTCATATAACATTACATCGTTTTTGAGACATGAGTCTCATAGGCTACCGCAGACATTCTAGAACTGAGTGTTGAGATAACCCGCTACTACACTCGATTGCAGTCACCATTTCCCGCTTGACACTCGCGCCTCTCTAAGTTCGCGTGTCATCTTTACCTACTAGGACTTTGAGGGAGCCGAGCATGCTTACCATGACTCCCGTTTCGTCCATATAGTGAACATTCTCCGACACAATGACCGGATCATGTAGTTCCTTTCCAACCACCTCAAATCAGTGTGTGATCTTATCATAGATACGCTCTGGTCACGGCCTCGCATGGTGCAGTTTGGCCTAACGTCAGCCACAGTATTGAACAGCCACAAGCTTGATAATTGATTACATAAGTGAAATTACATCGTAATTATTATGGACGTGCGGGGTCGTTTCGCACTAACCAAGAATCGTTGGTCGCTTTGACTAAGAGGTACCGACCAGCGTGGCCACCTTGCATAAATTTGCGTGCCACGGCAGCCATACGGCTAATGACGATTTCCATGCCTGGGAGTAAGCCTTGAAGCTCGGATACAACCATTTTCTAAGTATCAGGAGTGATAAAAGCTCGATGGTGGAGCTATGGTGAACGATCTCTGTTGTGCCATAAACGGAGACTTTCTGCAATCTAGGGGCGAGGGCAACGATACGGACGTAATTTTCTAGTGGGAAGGATTCAGAGTGTTCAAGGGTGGTCACGGAACACAACTTATGCAAAAATATGGCAGATGTTAATGTGTGCACAGAAACTGATATACATAATGTCAAAGTACCCATCATTTTTCTCGGCACAGTGGGTTTCTCGCTACCTAGGGAGGGACGGTTAGTTCTCTTGATTAGGGAAATGCTTGAAGAGATCCACTTATTGATGTTCAGCTGCGCTGAGGGTGAAAAACAGGGAGGGGGGCTTGGGCAGACTCTTAGCTATAGCCTGGAGGTTGCTTCTCTTTGTATTCCAGTCTGGACGCGTCCCAAGCAAAGATCCCGCTCGTCTAGTTATGACATCATGTATACGACCATTTGGGTCAGAGGCGAGGTCGCGCAGCTATCTATGTCGATGTCTTGATGCTCGCTGCCATTGGCGAAGAAGCAGCTAACTCCGCGAGCAGTCGCTCTCATATTGGTGTTAAAACCCAGAATCAAAACATTGAATAGCGAGCAAAACGACCATCTTTATAGTGGAGGTGATGCCGAGCCCAATCGATGAAGCTGATATACCGGAGCCTCGGGAGGTTGAAAGAGGCATAACCATCAGGGAAGAAGGTCGGAAAGGCCATGCGAGCGACTTGTATGCTCTGATCTGTCTCGGTGATAGGAGTCTGGCGTATAGACGCCATAGGGAAGCTGCTATTCTCATCTAATGGAACAGCACGACCGGTTTCCAAAGCCAAGGAACTCGTCTGCCAACCGCCAGATCAATAGATGTAGGCCAAAGCCAAGGAGTTGATGATACATCGGGTCGAGGAAAAGTGGAGGATCGACACTTGAGTCGACGCTATACAAATAAACAGCTTCGGGTTGGCCAAGGGCGGCGCCGGTGGCGTAAACTGCCGGAAATCGAAGAGGAGACTCGATCAATGTTACGGCAAAGGCACCTTTGAGTCTAATCTAACAGTCTACGTAGGTTCCCTCCCTCAGACTAGCTTGAAATAGTATCTTCCTCGCTTGGCCGGGATAGGTGTTCATGCGTATCGATCAACAGCCTTGTATTACCTATTTCGGTATTTTGTAATTTTGTCAGTTTTCCCTCCAAAAAGCGCTGAATTCCATGACTGGGTTTGGGGTCTCAAAAGCTTTGAAATGAGTATCCAAAATCCCTGGGAGGCGTGCTAGGCTCTTTGTGGTATCAAAAAAAATTACGCCGGTAGGAATAGCAAGAACAACTTTATTCTCATAAGTGTTCATATCTGAGATCCAACGCGAAAGCCCACGCTGTTTCGATGTTCTGCGCCATTGAAATACTTCGTTGTCATCGGAATATTGATGGATACTTAAACACGGGCCATCATATTCTTCGATGTACACGGCCATCGATTTTCGAGCTAAAAATCGGCCAAGATACATACTATGCATTTCTCGATAATCACGTGGATGCTTGCGCGATAGATCGAGAATTCGAAGAACTCCTTCCTCGTTATGTTTGAGCAGAAGATCTCCGTGCTTCGATATATCGAGACATTGAAAGTCACCATCTCTGTAGCCGCTGCATTCAACGGAAGGTTTTCTCATCCCCCAATCTTCGGCGGAGAAGGTTTCTTGACCATCATCTGAAAAGGCAGAAATGCTTGAGTCACCCCGTTTGCAAATATATCGCGCATCCTGGATGTTTGTACAGATGAACGCGTCTGTTTCAATCTTTCCGGTGGAGTTATGCTTTGTTTCGTCTACTAAGTAACAAGTCCCGCCATCGTTGCATGTGAGAATAATCGAGCCATAAAGGCGAATGCGCGTAATTGAACGATCCAGCCAATCAATTTGTAGGATTTTTGGACCTTGACCTAGAAACCCATCATGGGTCCTGTGCCAAATCCATAATGTGCCGTGGGAACCGATGGCAAAAATCTCTTCGTTTATCGCAATTGATGTCGCCTCACAAAACGGGATCCGGGTCTTCTCAGCATCTCTTAAGAGAAGGGCTGCGAGTGTGGATATTTTCTGCCATATATAGAGAAATGAATTGTTGCTATCGTCTTGAGCGACAGAGACAACTGTACCACTGTATTATATCAGCTTGGTGGTCACTTCTTGATAAGAGACTGAACTATGCACCGTAACTAGAGGCTGGGCTTTTTCTTGTTCTTCATCCATAAATACTACAAAAGCTCAAAAGAACAAACCTGTGGCTACAAGGGAAATATATATTAGCCTAAGAGATAGAACGGAGTAAGCTTGATTATGTATTATATAACGGGACAGTTTTAATTTTCAAATGACTCGATGGTAATGAAAACGTAACGCATGTAAATTCGCGGCATTTGCAGGAATATTTACATTCTTCTATAACGTCTATCCCCACGTACCGAGACGCCCGCCGTGCCGAGACAAATAGTGGTTACTTTGACTTGAAACCCTCAGACCCTATGAATACATCGAGAATTTTCTAGAATTTGTATTTAGTCGTATAGTTGCCAACTCTAAATACCAGAGATACTTCCTACCTAAAAATTACAATTATATTACCGCCTCGCCGCCGGCTTCATAGACAGCCTTTTTTTATAGTATAATAAGATACCTCTACTATAGTACTACCATCAAGTTTATATCACTGTTAAAACTTATACATTACCTTTATCCAAGCCTCAGATTCCTCTTGTAATACTAGAAAATCATCGACAGACCTATGGCTGCCGTGGTGCACCAGTTCATACAAAGTCGCCACGCCGGTCGGTACTTCCAATCAAAGCGACCGACGTCCTTCGTTAGTGCGGAACGACTCGGCAAGTCCGGCAGGAGAATTACGGCGTATTTTACCTTAGATAATAAGCGCAATCTCCTTTGTGGCTGTGAGGCCTGTGGCTGCGCGTTTTCTTGCCTCTTCTGGCTGACGCAATCGTCCCTACGTACCGGAACAAAGAACACTGGGCTGACCTAAATTACGGCACATCTTGTATAAATGAACTAAATTTCATTTTCAGCTTGCTGGCTCAGCTGAGTCCCATAAACAATAAATTTGTCTCAGCACCGTGGGTTTCTCTCCACTCAGGGAGGGACGTTAGTTACCGCGCCGTCAAATTTCTTTGCCTGCTTGCGAGGGTATGGGAAGAAGAGGACCTTTTCTTTGCTAAATGAGAAAAACCGTGCATTGTTTTGAATGGCTCTCTGACGTAATGCTCCTGTGACTATCTCACATTCGGGCTACAATCGTGTAGCTTGGTGACGGCCGTGTTCCTCTGTGGTAGCCACTGCGGTTCCGGGCTCAATCATGCCGGCGCTGGCTCCCCACTTCAGCAGTGGCTCCTCGATTCCAGTGATGCTTCTCTGCTCTAAGTTGAAAACTTGACGCGTTAATGAGACCCCAGTGGCCAAATATACATCGGAGAGAGCTCGAGCACGCGGACTGGCCAGCGGAAGTCTAAGTCACACGGGGTAAGAATTCTCTAGAACGGCGAGCGCCTTATCTAAGCTTAGTCTATGCAAGCGCCCGCTAGGAACGCCGGAAATGGAGGGGGTGCCAAAATTAAAGGGGGTGCCAGAATTGGAGGGTGCCAGAATTAGAGAGGGTGCCAGTTCTGGAGCAAGGTAAGAATCCGAGATTTAGTTTTTCCTATATAAATAGTTTTAACATCCGATCTACTCTTAATTTACCTCCGTAAGTTAAAGACCCCTCTTCTGCGTCTATAAAAGAGCTAATTAAATGGCTATACTTCGATTAAGTAACTTAAACCGTGCGGCTTATAGGAAGAAGTGCCGCTAGAAATTATCCGAGCACATCTATAAGATCTAGCTATTTAGTAGAGAATATTACCTACTAACGACGTCTCGGAAGTAATTAAGCTCGGAATCTTAGTTAAGCCCGCAGAAGTACGGCTAATTATAAGTACTAATAATCCGTATAACTAGCGAATATTACCGGAGAAATAGTACCTCTTAAAAAATATTTAAGTAAGCATTCTATCGGGGCTTATAGAGAATTATATCGAGAAGTTAGTATATTATTTAAAGCTGTCCTAGCACCTAAATTAAGTAGCGCTACCGAGGGTAAACTACTTAAGGAAAGACGAGGACCTATAGTAGGTATACTCTCTATTACCTAGCCTTAACTAACGGAATAAGTAGAATTTTTCTAGTCCCGTAACTAGCTTTACTATAGTAATCGAATAATTAAAATCGGATAAGCTCGAACTAACCGCTGAGCTAAAAAGGTTATATAATTATATAATAAAGGCGGCAGAATTACAGGCTCTAGCCGAAGAAGAAGCGACTCGTCTATAACTAATAATATAAGCAGCTGAGATGGATAAGCAAACATTATAGCAAGAAGTATAAAGCCTGATAGGTGTAGTAGAACACCTAAGAAACACAACAGTAAAGTCTGTCGATGAGTTCCTACACAGGCTCAAGCTTGACCTGAATCTTTTCAATAGTCAATAAAAGTATCCGTTGGAGAGCTTCACATCGTTTTGCGAGCAATGCTGGCACAGATATAAATAGGCGGAAAGAGAAAGAAATGAAGGAGGATGAAGAAGGCTTCAAAGCGCGCGTGCTGAATAAGCTGACTGGAATCCTAATTACAACCCGCTACGTCATTCAGTCCTCAAGCTACCGCCTCGATCCTCCCCCACCCATCTTCGCCTCCGTCTCGATTCCCTCAGCAGCCTAAACGTCACAATCTGGCTCCAAATAAAGCAATGGATCCCCTTCTCCACCCGCACAGCCGGCGCGAAAGTGAAGCGTGCCGCTCGTTCTGCTCTAGGCTGGAACTTAATCAAGACTAAGAAGAATGATATTCGTCCCGTCTGTATAAGTGACCTTCTTCCACTTGTTCTAACGCTTTCGCCTCTTCTGCATCTGCCAAATCGTAACTATCTGCCTTCAAATCGCCCGGATGCTTACACTCGGAACATCGCGTATGAAAGCAGTCAGCGCATAAACCCTCGGAATTAGTCGCAGTAAAGGATCGACACCGATAACACCGAATTAAGTTGCGATCCATGGCGTCGCTTAAGGTCTGCGTCTCAAGTGCCTCCATCTTGTGTCTCCGTTCTGTTTTGAGTTTACTGAATTTCTCGCGAACCTAACTCATCCCTGCTTCGATGTCCTAAATATCAGAGTTGTCGATCTCTATGGAGGGTTGAGCGGATGACGGGGCTGACGAGTAGGCAGCTGGGGAAGTTGTCGACGCTGAGTTATTCTGAGGCTCTCTTATCCCATCATCCGCATGTCGACAAGAAACGGAGTGCGTAGAGTGCTGTTGGGATCTAAGTGCGTTCTTCTTCCGAGCTTCTTCGCTTTCCCTTATTGCTCCTGTGCTCCGTCGTTTGCGGGTTTGCTTTGGGGGGACTTGGAGTTCAGACAGTTCCACTGGGAACTTGCAAATGTTAGTATTCTCTCCGAAGTATTCAGTTCCCGTACGCACTCTGAAATGACTGTTATTTTGTGAACATGGAGCATGAAAGAGAAGGACGGTTTACGCTGTAGCGGAAATGAACGAACGGCAAGAAGCTGTTGAAAGAGTGACAAAAGGTTTCCTCGTCGAGGGCCCTATGGACAAAGAGAAACAACGGTAATGGATTGGGACTTGGGCGCTTTTGAATCTCTAATAAAACCGTCAGTAGGGACGTCTGGGCCCACCAAGCTCCGTTCCCCGACTTGAACTCAATAAAGTCCAAGGACGCCCGTCCTCAGAAAGGATCAAGCGTGGCCGGCAACGATTCATTGGTACAAAGATTATTTACGAATAACAGCTCGTCACATCACTCATGATTTCACTTCGGTTGGACAATGTTGAGCTAAGGACGCCAGAAGTGATTAAAATGCTAGCCACGCTCGCGGCGAACCTGCGTGTTTTAAGGGGATACTGATACTTCGTGCACGCTCAGTACGCCGACAAACATGCTGACCATAGGATATCTCCTCCAAGACAATAGATAAACGATGGGAACGATTGCTCGCCCAAGCACTTGACGACCTATGTGCTGTGTGTGCATGCTATATATACACCATAATTCAAACAAAATGCCGTTGTGGGATTGCACTGCATTTAGTGCGGTGCTATCGCATGGAATAGCTTTGTGTTAGGATGAAATAGCACTTTTGGTCGCGTCCTTTATTATAGCACCTGTATCATGCGCTTAAAAGGGAATATGGGCGGCGACCGCATGCGGAGGTAGCCCTTAAGGTACATACGCACCTGTGCGTCTCCGAGTGTTTCTACCTCCATTTTAAGCAGACGTCTTAGTGTCTGGAGTATGCGGTCCATTAAGCGAAGCATGTCTTCTCCGCCTCGGCGACAGGGGCCGAGGTGGTATAGGGATGCGGTATCGTAGCACTACATCCTGTAGGAAGTCTCGCTCCTGCTGATAGTATACTTTCTCCTCGGTTATTTCCCGTACTTATGCTTCTAATTTTGAAATGTTGTTTAAGGTCTCTTGCTCCTTCTCTTTGCGTCGTTGTCGGAAGCGGTGGGAGGCAGTGGCATTGCGCTTGCGCTTTTCGTCAGCGACTTTAGACGCAGCTTGGACGTTAAGAGGCACCTGAATGGGACCTTGTTCCGTTTCGAGTATCATCATTTGATATTGGCTCTGGCCCGAAATCTCTGATGTTGGCGCGTCGAAGGCTTCCTTGTTGAATGCTAGTTGCGGCATCGTGGAAGTGGGACCCGTTGAGGTGAAGGGTGTAGAAAAGTAGGACTGAGGCTCACCGGTAGAGGTAAGCTGAGGGAGGGCCGAAGATGGGCTGGAGTTCCGTGACGCAGGATTTTCCGTTCGACCGAACTAAGTTGGCATGGGAGGAGATGATCGAGACGGAGGAACTGGAGGTCGATGGGTAGTAAGAAGTATACTCGGATCCGTCATGATCTCTGAGGGCAGCAGCGGACCCGATCTTATTGACGCAGACGCCTAGTCTCGGGGAAGTATGGCGGGTAGTTGCTGCGCGCCGATGGTTGCGGTTGGCGGACCAGTCGCGATGAGATATGGCTCATGACTCGAAGGCGACCTAGGTGTCGTAGACCACCATAGTGGATGAGGGTATATATTCATTAAAGAGGGTGTAATAGATGGCAGAGTAATATCTCCTGCGGGACGTTTCCTTATGGCAATTGGAGGTGGCGTTGCAGGCCGGGACGTTGCTGCTATTGGCGCAGTCCATGGGGAATCCGTTCCGTCGCCAACGTGTTGACGACCGCCTGTTCTGGTGGTGTCCCCAGCTGTAGGATTGAGTAGACACTCGATTCCATTGGGCCTTGAAAGACGTTGCTCTGGTGGTGTAGACGATGACAGAGGCGTCGGCCGTATAATCACATTGTGCGCGGAGGGAGCTTGTTGAGGTACACTTCGGGGAGCCGCTGATGGGTTGTCCGGCTGGATCGACGGTAAGTTTCTGGATGGAATAGGTGCGGCTTCTGAGGCTTTCTGATCTAGTGGTGAAGATTGGGACGATGGTCGTTTCTTAGTGGGCTTATGCGCTGTAGGGGTTTCGTCCTTTGATTGATGATTGGTCCGCCCCTCGTACAATCTATGGTGGAGGTCTGGCTTTGAGCGAAAGGGTGATTCGTGACTCCACCGCTGTTGTGGAATGTCCATGTGTGACCAAACAACCTAGGAATCAAATCCCGCGGATGTACCGCCAATGCAGAAGACGAAGTGCTGCAATAGGGAGGTCGGGTGTGTGAGCTGTTGATGGGACTCATTCCATAACTAGAAAGGAAGGCAATGTAAGTGTATAGATGAGACTGCAGGAGACAAAGGCTAAGCGTGGTAAACGAAAGGAGAAAGGCAGAAACGGCAATATGTGAGTAATTTTCTAAGACGAGGCTGCAAGATGAACAGAATCTTTATAGTAGCTGTGCAGGAACATGATAGCAACATTCTCTCGTCTCCTTATTCGTAAGTCGAACTTAGGAGAGGGTAGATATCAGCAGCATCAGAGACGAACGGCACTGATCTTCTAAGTGGCGTATTATCTACGCAGCATTGACTCGAAATCCTTTTACTCCCCCCGTTTTGATCCTGTGTAAGTCGGAGTTTTGTCCCAATAAAGCAATGGTGACTGGCGAAATAGGAAGATATCGCGCGCTAGATGGATAGATCGAGCGGGGAGGGGGAACCACTATACTCGACATCTTATGTGCTCATGTTGAAGATGCAAGCGATCCTTTACTCGTACCTACGTTCAAAAGGCCAGCCTTGCCGCATTAGGTCGGTTGCTGCTGGGGCATTGGAGCCCACCAATAAACCCACTGAGAGAACCTGCAGCAGTGATTGAGAAAAAGGGTCTCCTCCCACCAACTAGCTGAATGTGTGATTCGATATCATTTGTCCCGGTGATGGGCTTGCAGCCTTAGAGAGATGTGCTCGGCGCCGGCATGCTGCAGCACTCCTTAGCTTCGGTTGTGCCTGCGCCATGTGAGAGCGCGCTATTCCGCATTTGCGACTACGTTGCAGTCGCAAATGCGGAATAGCGCGCTCGGAAATTCCAGCCTCCAACTTCTGCAGAACATCTCTGCATGCTTTCCACTATCGCCTATCAAAGGATGGCGGCAGATGATGCTCGGGTGACAGTCAAGAAAAGCCAGTTTGATTGTCTACGCCAGCACTGCGAACATCGTCCTGACTTCCGTGAGCAACTGCAAGATTTATCGGACGGACGTGCCGTTGTCATTCCCCTCCAGAGTCCATCGGGGGAGCCTTGTAAGAAACGAAAAACTCTGCACGAACCAGGACCTCAAGAAGCGTCGCAGCCGTCGCACTCGTCACAGCAGCCCGAACCACAACGGCCATCGCAACCATCACAGGAGCCTGGATCACAACTTTCATCCCGATCATCAAACACTTCCTAATATAAAAAACCACGTGCAAAAGGACCACGAAAGAGACCACAACAGAAACCACGAAAGACTGAGGCTATAGAGTGGTTTCTACGGAATGCTCCTAAGGCCACTGAGTGGCGCAAGAGACAGACCGAACTGGAATTGAATACTGTAGAGCAGTATAAGCAAACAGTCCGAGCTTTCACTGATCGTACCAATGTCATAGCCAAAAGCGAACTATACCAGAGAGGGGAACATTTAGAGCACGAGCTTGTCGACTTGGCGGAAAGATTCGCCTTGCTTACTAAAGCTTCCCTTACGAACGCTAAACGTCAGAGATCCTTCGCTACGTTTCAAGCTCTCATCTTGCTGTCATACTGCGAGGTTCTCAGGAAAAGGGACGTTTCTTACGAAAGAGTTGATTAGATCATTGAACATATTGCTGGGGAGCGTGACCGTCGAAGACTACTAAGCAGCGCCCGGTGGATAAATGGCGTTATTGTTGATCTGGTCAGCCATGGTTGGACGATTTATCGGGCCATAGAACTGTTCTTTATTGGTGTGTTCTTTAAACTCCCCCACTTGCGCAGTTGAACTCATTTCTTTCTTAGACGCGCTATCTCTTACTAACCTTACCTATATCCATAACAACGAGAACTTGCAATTAATTCTCAAACATCTTAAAATAGACGAGTTCGTGAAACATAATTACGGCGATTGTCTAAGGCCTGAATATACCATTCCCGGTCTTATTGCATCTCTGCTTGATGCATGCAACATAACGGCCAACAAACTTTCGTATGGATTCCGATCCGACAACAAAGGTAGTACTAACGAGAATGTAACAGGACTGATGAAATATGCGCCGCCCTTGGTTATAACTCGGATCGCGTACCAAAGTCAGTCGAGAGCATATACAAAGTTCAGGCTGCTTGTAAGAGCACCCCGGTCACTCCGTTTGACCTTGATTTCGAAATCTTGGTACCAAGTTCCTTCCAAAGCAATGATGGGCCTTTCACTTCAGGTGAGGTCAAGGGCATATCATTAAAATCATGTCTGACACCTGAATCTAGCATCGAAATCCTATCCCACGATCAGGGCGTCCGATCCGAGCCGCTTACGTACTGAAAGGAGTGGTCAGCAAAGCATGACTTTTGCAGGTGCTGCACCGGATAAACGCGCAAATACTGACTGTCTGTCGTCCGCTCTTGAGCGCTCGATCGATGATCCTAGGTATTTGGCGATGCATCACCTGGAAAATTGCAGTTCATCATCTGCATTGGCCCCCGACAATCACTTACGGAACCCCCTCCATGACGCTACAATGAACACATTGAACATCCCGCCGAGAACCCGGACCTTCTCGGATTATGTACAATGTTGTTCCGCTACTATATCTTACTACAACTAATCGTCGTACGCGTCGCCGACATCAAACGTCACGCCGGTATCTGCGTCTCATCTATCGGCGTCTTGGGATGAACGGTTTCTGGAGTTGGAACAGACTTCACCAGATGCAACGACACTTCTGAAATTTTTATGCTCATTACAACCAGATGAGATCCCTGAGATTCTCTTTTGCCGCATGTGGACCACACGTGAATGTTGGAGTTGCGATGGCGAAATCGAACACGTGAACGTTTCGCGGAATGCCCCGCTCGTCAACATTCTGACACGTCAAACCCAATTTCACGAAGACATTCAACTTCTTGAATCACTTGGGTTTATTAAATCAGAACCTGGCGCTTTAGGCAAGCGGAAGTTCTCAATCAAGCGAGACTTACAAGTCCGCATAATGGGCATGACACAAAATCTACAAGAGCTAGAATGGTTACGCCTGGTCCTGGTCTGCCATTCATTTCCTGGGAGACTTGAGGAGATTGGGTCAGTATCCGACACCCTCAACTCGACAGATTTGCTAATTATTTGCTGAACAGCTTTGGGGATACGGGGAGGGCACTGCTACCCCAACTCCGACATGCTTTTACGCACTGTCAAGGCCTCAAGGACAGGATACTTAACCACCCTTCCGCTGGACATGGCATACTGCTAGCTCTTTTGCTGTCCTCGAAACTCCATGGCCGAGATTGGAAATATCGTGCTGTCGAATTGGCCGAGGAGATCTTGTCGGATCTTCCGCCTTTAGAACGTGGAACGTTGTAACTTCGGATGTTCGCAAGGCAACGAAGGAGAGACCTTTCGCGCAGAATTCCGAACTCATCGGTAGAAAGTGCTTACAAGGAGCTATGTCCGATCGACCCTAGGACTAACGCCCTCTATGGCGAACATTTTCGATCAAATGCACAGGACCGAATTATGGAAGGTTCTGGTGATCTGGATGGTGCACTCGAGGAATTGAGGAAATTTGAGTATTTCCGTGCCGTTCGAACGACGATCGAGGAGCAAGAAAAGGATCACCATCTCTTTATTGAGGGGAAAATCTATCGTTGGAAAGCCTTCTTCCTTGAAGCAAGCGAGATATTCTACCGGCTACTGGAGTCGAGACTAAGTCTATCGAATGAGATGGGTTGCAATCTCACTGGTCATTATATTGCAACCCTTTGCGAACAACGCCGCCTAGCTTTTGCAGAGAAAACCGCGCGCCAGGCAATCGCGAGCTGTAAAGACTTCGATGAACAGGGTCTGAAGCGACAAGGCCTAAAGATGTACAGATCTTTACAACTCTCGTTATCAGAAACGCTGATCTGCTACACGCTAGTCGAAACAGTCGATGGTGGAAGAGATACCGAAAAGATGAACCAGTGGCTGGTGGAGTCCGAACGCATGTACGAAGGGATGAAAGAGGAATGTGAATTGATCAAAAGAGGCGGAGAGGGCACTTGGGGCTCAGAATTGGACTATTTGAGGGTCTGCATCGGGAGAGCTTTAGTCTCACATCTGGCGAACCGCTTGACTGAAGCTTACAATCGCTGGCAGGATGCGCGGAAGTCTGCTGAGGTTTGTAAGAACAAGGTTACAAGATTCATCCCCATGATCATCGATTATTGCGATTGTGATATCAGTATGAAGCTTGGTAGATTGGAAGAAGCTGAGAAACTTCTGAAGCGGGCGAGGAGCTGTTTCAGTGAAGTGGGGCGTGAATACTGGTGGACAGGCCTAGGAACTTTTTTGCTCGATTGGCTCAACGCTTCGATTGAGGAGAGTGGCATAGATACTGGAAGAGAAATCATGCCTAATTGAATTTTTTGGTTTCTCGCTTCCTGCTTCTACCCGTTGATTGAATGCAGCGTGCATCACCAGGTTCGCTTAGAGGGTTTTTGTTTGGATTTGCCGTACGTCATTTTTCAAATGCTGCGCGTATTGCCGAGTCTCCTCGCCACCCGCCTCCTCGCTGCAACATCATTGCAACATGCCATTATCAATACCCTTACGATTCGCGAGGAGCTTTAGTCTTGCTCGGATGCGTCCAACTGTCCCCTCTATTGATTTCAAACCCTTTCTTCATGGCTCTGCTGGCGACCGCCAGCGGATTGCCTCTGAAATCGACGAAGCTCTAAGCTCGGTGGGCTTTATTCAGCTTCACAACCATGGTATTGAGCAGCACACGGTAGACGCATGTTTCCAATGGGTGAGTCGAATCACTCATAGCTATATAAACCCGGGCCGGTAGCTTTAAATGCTGATCGACCGCAACTCGCAGAGCGAACGTCTTTTCGCCCTTTCAGAGTCCGGGAAGGGGTCAATCCGTCCATCTTCTCCATCGCATAACCGCGGGTACTCGGGTATAGGAAACGAGAAGGTCCGCGACCAGATGTGCATGAAAGAGAATTTCGATTGTGGCAATCCAGAGGACCATGAACGACATAATAGCTGGCCGACGGAGGAGCTCTTACCAGGCTTTCGCCACTTCACGGAGGACTTCTTTCAGGTACGAAGTCCCCCTCCAAAGACTACATGACTACTTGGAGGTCTGACGGTTCTTAAAAAAAAAAATAGGACTGCGCTCAGCTTATACATCAACTGCTTCAGTGCCTATCCCTAGCGCTAAACCTATCCCCCAAAGACTCCCTTGGCCAATACCACGCCAGTTCCCTCTTCGATTTAAGCCTCATTCACTATCCTACCGTATCCCTCCCATCTGGCGGGCTCGCCCGTAATCCAGCGCACTCTGACTTCGGCACTCTGACGCTTCTCTTTCAGGACGGGGTTGGTGGCCTCGAAATAGCAGATACGAGCTCCACGAGTAGTGAGATAAGTGCTAGGGTCGAAAGAAGCGGGAGGTTTGTACATATTGATCCGAAACCAGGGACGATTTTAGTCAACGTGGGGTACTTGCTTATGAGGTGGAGTAATGGCCGCTGGAAAAATACGGTTCATAGGGTTTCAGAGCCTCCCCATTGGAAGGAACAGGGCCTACAGGGTTCAAAATGCAACGATACTGCTGAAAGAACCAGTAGCGGGGAGGCGATTCCCGAAAGATACAGTATTGCTTATTTTAGCGCTCCTGACCCAGCGACGGTCGTTGAAGCTCTTCCGTGCTGCTACGGAGACCAAGCACCGAAGAGGTGGAAGCCTGTCAATGCAGGCGAATATCTTCGTAGGAAAAGAGCGGCGATGTACGTCTGAGAAGTATGAATGGATGCTTTGAAGAAGGATGAACCATTGAAATTGTTGGTTCCACTGTTCAGTTTTGCCTCTCCATCCCTAACATAGACTGTAGGTACAAGTAGCAAAATTTGTACATAGCCAGTGATGGCTTACAGTACCTATAAGTCTTCGTGGTACAATTTCTGGTCTGCCATGCGAACCGGGAAGGAGTCAACCCTCATTTTTGCTAGTGAACTGCTCAGTTTCATGGAATGTTCTATCACGTGACGGATCTTGTGCCTTGGTTTTGGCGGAGCCGGCGCCTTTGGATTGGCAAGTTGGCTCCTCGCGATGTAAATCCAGATCTTCGAGCCAAACACTACGTATTCCTTCCCTGGGAGAATATTCCTGGGAGGATCTCTTTAGGGGTCAGAAATACCAATCGAACCTGGCTTGAATGTTGATGGGACAACACGACTCCCAGGAGGCTCTGGCTGGGATAGCGTAGGATAGAAGGATCCCGCGCTTAAGAAGCCTAGCTCCGGAGCCCTATTCCCTAGGGGAGATCGCCTGAGCCCATCCTCCCGAGAGCTTTAAATACGGCTTGACCCTCATTGGCCGGTATCAGCTCATCCGAACTGTTCCTTAACCCTAGAAGAATTCTCCTGGGACAAACTTCCTAGGAGAGCCCAAATACGGCTTAGCCCTTATTAATCTAATACAGCTTATCCTAGCTACCTCTTAAACCCAGAAGAATTCTCCTAGGACAAACTCCCTAGGAGAGCCCGAATTAGCAGGTAGCGCTACAACCGTGCCAAGCTAAAGCGGGGTGCCAGAACAGGAGCAGGGAGTTAGAATTAGAGTAGGGTGCCAGAATTAGAGGGTTACAAGAGGTGGAGCAGTAGGACTAGACTAAACGGAGAGAGTGCCAGAATTAGAGGGTTGCAAGAGGTGGAGCAGCAGGACTAGACCAAACGGAGAGAGTGCCAGAATTAGAGGGTTATAAGAGGTGGAGCAGCAGGACTGGACTAAACGGAGAGAGTGTTAACCAATAAACGAATGCCCTATTAGAGTGCGTAAGGAAAGATATTAAGCCTTATATAACGGTTAATATAATAATACGCTAGGTATAAGAAAATGAAAGCACAATGTTTTATTAACTTAACCTAGATCCGGGTAAAAAGGTAGCCGCTTTCGGCTTACCTGGACGCTGTTTTAAGTAACCTTTGCACCGGCTCCCCTACCCACGCACGCCGCCCTGACGGCCACTACCGTCCCCTCCGCTACATAGTTCTTATTTAGCTAACACCACTCTCATCATCCATCTACACTTTATAAGTATTATTTATATATTAGTGGTACCCCTCCTATGGTGGGCTACTCGGCTATGTGCACACGAACCGAGATATAGGATTGCGACGCCTAGGATCTTAGGGTGCTCGGAGATATTCTAGAGCGCTTACCTATAAGCCTAAAGTGGCCCTCTTCCCCTAGCTATAAATAAGTTAGCACCCTCCTTCTCCACTCCTTCTTATCTTTCCCTCTATCCTTCTTACTAATGTTTATTCCTCCTAGCTTACTCTACTAATACCCTTCGTATCTAGCTTACTAACTATAACTCGTCGTAAAGTCCTACGCTACGCCGCCCCTACGCCCTCCGCTACGTCTAAGTTACCCCCCACTATAAAGGACTATATATCTACACGCGACTATTATAACCGGCGGTATAAGGAGGTGGATAAGAAGCGTCGGTCTACGGGCCTTTACGAGGACTCCACCGAATCCTATATAAATAGGATAGAAGGTCTATAGAAAGAGTACGGCGGATACCCCTCCCTTTACGCTCGATCGGTCCTACTACTTACTAATAACCTCTTCTAGGTACTATAAGGTAGTGAATATTAACCTATACCACACGCTTAAGAAGTCTCCTACGGATAGGATTAACAACTTCTTTTATTAGATATATAACGAGTATACCGTCCGTAAGGTTAGCTCCGTTACCACGTACTAGCATTAGCTTAGCTAAGTATATATTAAATATAAAGGCCGACGGATTAGTCCGTTAGTACTAAAAAAGGTCTACGAGGTACGATACTACTAACTTAGGTATATAAGCACTACTAACGAGGATAGGTTAGTATATCGTCGGGCCCCTAGTATAAGAGTATAGCTTAGACGATAGCGAGACGGATAAACCCTTACTAGACGTAGAAGACTTTTTAGAGGTCCTCCGTTATTACTAGGTAACGGATAGTAACTCCTTCCCGTATAAACGCTAGCGTATATAGGTCGCCACCCTTCTATTACTAGCCGCCGTTACCGGTTCTCGCCCTAGGGCGCTACTAGGGATCACCTACGGCGATATCGATCTATTCGTATTACGCGATAAGAAGATCGATAAGGTCGTTCTAACCCTCTAGCTTCGCTTAAAGAAGACTAAATTACGATAGAAGCGAAAGCGACCGTAAGCTAAAACCCTCTCCCTACCGCTTAGAGCTACTAACTCTAGCGTAGGAAGACCTATACCTTCTTCGTAGATAGTAACC
>JAABUP010005410.1_pt1 | contig 19441 bp, 33 predicted proteins | sample 5559201 | NCBI WGS metagenome assembly JAABUP01 (sample SAMN10711887, study PRJNA513373) | rock metagenome | isolation source: Antarctica rocks | place: Antarctica
AGCCTCGGTGTGTAAAAACAGCACGAAGCACCCAAACGCAAGCAGGCGCAGCGCACCTGTGGCTGCCAGGGTGCCGCCGAGCTGCGCGCGTCTTAGGAACAGGCGCGCGGAGAGCGTGGAGACAGCGCAGCTTGCTGGCGCAAGGTCAAGCGCACTTCCCGTGCCAGCGGGCTGTTTCTCCGAGGCAAGTGACAGTCTAGGCAAGGCCTCCAGAGCTGTGAGGACTCTGCAGGCCCTGCTGTTACACCCTAGGGTGTAACACCAGCATGCTTGTGAAACGAAGGTACACACCACAGGTAAGCACCGGTGGTGTGCCTACCGTCTGTGATGTACATAAAAAGTCCAGCACAGGTTAAGGCCTTGAAAAGCTTGTGCTTGAGCAACCGCCCTGTATGCCAGAGAAGGCGAGACGCACGGCGAGCTAGGCGCTGAAGCTACCGCAGCAGACAGGCCTGCGTTGCCCAGCTACCTGCTAGCCGGGCAGCATATGGTCGCTAGTGAGCCACAAACGCTTGTCTGGAGAGTGGGTGCACGGACGTGCAAAGTAATAAGCATGCACGCATATTCTCGGCGTCGTCTCGCCTTTGCGCCCCACCCATTGCACATGCCAGCCGCGCCGGGTGTCCAGTGAGCAGCGTCCTGGCCTGGTCAGGCGCAGCATGTGTAGGGCGCGCGTGGCACCACAGGCCGCGCGTGAGACAGACGCACCTCTGGCGGCTGTGCATGTGCGTCCAGGGCCACCGCGCCCCAAGGCTCCCTTCACGCTGCCGCGCAGGGCCGGGGCGGCCGGCGGCGTGCTGGTTATCAAGGTCAACTAATGCACCCATTGCCATCCGCAGCATGCTCCGCTCACCACTGCCCGCACTGGCCCTCGCGCGCCATCAGGAGCCCATGGTTGTGCGGCGCCGCGCTTCAGCTAGAAATAAGTTTGCTGTCGAAGAGATACAGCAGGCGCGGACGCCGGCCTCACGCGCGGCGCGGCGCAGGCGGCGGAGGTGCTGGCGCTGGGCCGCGCGGCGCTGGCCAAGATCCGCGCCAACCTGGCCTGGGCGCTGGGCTACAACCTGGTGGCCATCCCGCTCGCGGCCGGCGCCGCGCTGCCGGGCGCCGGGCTCGCGCTCAGCCCGTCGGCCGCCGCCGCGCTCATGGCGTTCAGCAGCCTGGCCGTGGTTGGCAACAGCCTGCTGCTGCGCGGGCAGGCGCGCCCGGCGGCCTGTTGCGAATGGTAGGCGGCGCGCTCCTGCGGCCGGTATTGAGCCAGCCAGCGGCGCGCTGCTGACGGCTTGACGGGCGCTCCGCAGCTAGGGATGCAGTCGCCTCGCCTGGCTACTGTCAGAGAGTCCACAGTAGCTGTGTGCACAGGCATGCATGCTCTTCAGCACAGGCCTAGCAGAAGGGAGTGCCTTTCCGTGCCTCAGCGCAACAGGGACAAGATCAGTGGCAGCAGCCGCGTCACTCACACAACCAGACTGGGGCCTGCTGCCGCGTGCATGTGAATGCCTTGGGGAAAGAGGCCGCCGGCGCGAGCCAAGCCCATAGGGCTGGCCCCAGGCGACCGCTTGGCAGCTCGGACGCTGGCGCACATGCTGCGTCCAGCGCCGTCTGACTCATAGGCCTTTTATGGGGAGTGCACCTGGGCCATGCCCTCAGAGTCCGCAACTGTGTCCACCTGCAGTGGTGCAAAGCGCTTGCATGTATGTGTTTTGCATGAAGTGACGAATTGATACTGAATCATTTGCCTTGAGGGCAACGCACAGATGTGAATGTGGCTTCCTGGGCGTCACATACCTGTCTGCGCTGCTGCTAGCGTTGCTCTGCCGACCCAGTCGAGAGCGCAAAGAACGCAGCAGCGGTGCTTTACCATCGACATGGGACGCAGGCATGCAGGGCCCGCTCCGGTCGTTCTGGGTGACCTGCATGCCATGGTAATTTATTGTGTTCTTTTCAACAAGGCGTGCAACCCGTCATTCTGACGGGCCAATCGATCGATTAACCGACCGATCGATCGACCGATCGACGACGTGGCAGGGCCCTGTTAGGGCGGACACACAGACGCAGGGAACGCACCAGAGCGGTCACAGATTAGGGTGCTTTCTTTTTAAAAGTAGTAATTAACTTGAATACCAAGGGGCATGACCTCAGAAGGGCGCAGAGCGGGCCCAGCCTGCGCGATACTGCGGCGTGCAGGCCTGACGGACGTGGGGTGACCTTAAGCCTGGAGTCATGTGACACACGTCCATGTGTTGGTGCAAGGCAAGCGGATGCCAGCTAGCATGTTATCTTGTGTGACTTTCTGGTAATTGTCTGGTGAGACGTTGACATTTAAATGACATGAAAGGCGTGCAAGCTGTCCAGCAGGGCAGCAACCAACCCCTGATCAGAGAGAATTCGTGACAATCATGAACACGCACACACTTGTTTACCCCGCATTACATGCAAGCGCCTTGACTGCAGCATTCCCAAGGCCGTAATGTCGCATTTCTCCCTGCCTTTGCATTGCGCGCAGCCGCTTATAGCAACTGCAACGCATTATGCTCTGCCAGAACTACTGCTTGTGCATGTTGTTAAAATGCACATGTTCCCCCTCTACTGGCGAACGTTCCGAAACCACTCTTCAACCTCAGCCGCCCAGGCGCGGGCGCGCTCGTGCGCCGCCCTGGCCGCCTGCAGGCCGGGCGCGCCGGGGGCAGGCCAGCGGCGCCAGGCCAGGCCGATTTGCGCGGTCAAGTCCCACGACTCATGACCAGGAGGCTGTTCAGGAACGCTCACCTCGACAGCAAAGCGGTCCCCGAACCTGCTAACCATGTCGCGCACGATCTCGTGCACGATCTCGCGAACAAACACAGTATGGGCTTCGGGGTTGGGGCCCAGGTCGATGCCGCGCTCTGCGTACAGCTCTGCAGCCCACAGGCCAGCGGGGCAGAGGCTATTCACGAAGGCGGCCACACTCTCCACATCATGCTCTTGTGGAATGACTTGGTCATTCCACAGGACCACTTGGCCGCCGGTCACGACGCGCACAGACCTGACCCGGCCAAGCAGGTCGGCGTGGACCGCCACGTCCGAGTCCAAGCTCTCCACCTCAAAGGCCGGCAGGACAGAAAAGCCCTCCAGGAGGGGGACAGAGTCAGTCTTCAGCGGCTCTTCCCCTCCTTCATATACCATGCGAAGGGTGCTCAGCCGCGGCAACCGCTCCGCCAAGCCTGCGCCCGCACGCGGCGCCCACGCCAGCATTTCCAGCCACCCCTCACGAAGAGCGAGCAGCTCCAGCACCTCCAGGCCGCCTGGCAGGCACACGGGCCACAGCCACCAACGCTCTGCCCACGTGCCGTCTGCCAGGCCACCAACATCCAAGCAGTTGATGCCCAGCCTGGTCAGGCACAGGCCGCTCAGGTCCAGAGCAGGCGGCTCGCCCTGGCTCACAGAGGCCACAAGCCGCAGCGGAACGCCAGACAGATGCACCAGCGTGCCGCCGTGCCGAGCCAAAAAGTTGTCGAGGTCTGGCTGCTCCCACAGGGCCTCCTCGCTTCCCTCATGGCAGTCGGCAAGGAACTTGGCGGCCTCCACGCGGCCGGCCTGCGTGGGATCTAGCAGCCAGCTGCGCTGCACGTCGCTCAGGCGCGCCGCGCTGAAGTCGAGGTCCAGAGGCAGCGGCTGTGCGCGCAGCAGCTCGCGCACGCGGCGGCACATGCACGCCAGGCCGGCTGCAGCGCGCACCTCCTCCGCTGCAGGGCGCGGCGGCCTGTCTGCCAAGGCGCGCCGCAGGATGCTGCACAGCAGATGGTCGGGCAGCGTGATGAGCGACACCTGCGCGACTGACAGTGCGTCTGATCAAGGCAAAGGCGCTCAGGCGGCGGTATGTGCCACGAGGCAGTGCAGAAAGTCCCAGCCAGAAGATGCATGAGACGATGCCTGGCTGCAGTGCGCTGCAGCAGCTTACGCCTGGGGCAAGAGCAGGCTCGCTGCGCAAGTTTGCCACAAGAGCCGCACCTCCTCAGAGCCTTGGCCATCAGCTCCAGGACACGCCATGCCGAGACCTGCCTGCAGAGCAAAGCAGGTCTGGGGCGCATGCTCACATATGCACCTCTGCACTCAGCACGGTGTCACAGTGGCCCGTTACACAGTGCGTGCACTGCAACGTCGAAGCAGACTGGCGCATAAAACAGTTTGCAGCTCTATGAACGACGAACAGCTCTGCCAAATACAGCACACAGCTCTGGCACGTTGGTAGCAACTTTGTAGATCCAAAATCAAGGCGGCACCGCGCTGAGACTTCGTGATTTTGCGGGCATATAAGAAAGGAACGGCGCTGTCTCTTTGCCTGTCCTTTTTCAGGCCTGCAGCAGCCAGCGTACTCACCAGCAGCGCGTCGAGCTGCTGCTCGGCCTGCATTGCGTGCAGCAGGCCTCCTTTGAGCAATCTGCGTCCAACCAGGCGTGACAGCACGCGCTGGTGCACACTCTGTGCTGTGAAAAAAAGCCGCTTAACGCTGCTTGACGTAACACATCAAGTGCATCAGCGGGCTGCTCCTCCGATGCAAGTGACAAGTCCAGGCAAGGAGGCCAGAGCTGTGGGGATTCTGCAGGGTGTCTAAACGCCAGCACGCTTGTGAAATGAAGTTGCAGAAAGCACCGGTAGAAAAACATACGGTGTAGGAAAACATATGTGCCGTACATGAAACTCCAGCACAGGCTAAGGCCGGTGACAAGCAACCACCCTGTATACCAGAGAAGGAGAGACGCGGGGCGAGCAAGGCGCTGAAGCTGCCGCAGCAGACAGACCTGCGTCGCCTCGCTACCTGCTAGCCAGGCAGCATCTAACTGTTAGGCTGAGCCACATCGCTTGTTATGCGCAGTTGGGGCAATGCATCAATTGCTGTTCTAGAGGCGTGAGCGCTAAAACCAGAGACAAAGCGCGGCCAGGGCACCGCATATCGGCAACGGTGCCTCGTCCATTCATGAGATTTGAGGCATATCAAACACAGCCGCACAGTTCAGTCCCCAGCTCTCATCCTGGGCCGTGCACAGCACCCCTTCCTCCGCTCTGATGCCCCAGCTGCAGGCCTACTCGATGACTGAGCGCCGCTGATGCGCCTGGAGCGCAGACCGCTGCGTTCCCAAGCTCCAGACGGGCATGGCCGGCCGGCCGCCATGGCAGGCTCCAGCTATCGTCCCTGGCACTGCCACTGGCTTTTCAAGAGGCCCAGCAGCGCTGCCGGCAGCACCGCGCCCGCTCCATCTGCTGCCCAGGGGCCCAAGCTCGACGCGCGCCTGGGCCGCTGCGCGCGGGCACAGGGCCTCTCATATATATTTAAATCAAGGCATACCACACAGATGCGTTCCTGGGCCGTGCACAGCACCCCTTCCTCCGCTCTGATGCCCCGGCTGCGAGCCTGCCCAACCCCTGGGCGCCGCATACGCGCCGGAGTACAGACCGCTCCAGTAGCTCCAGACTGGCGGGCCGGCCGGCCGCCCGCCGTGGCTAACCCCAGCTCCGGTTTCTGGCGCTGCCAGTGGCTTGGCAAGGGGCTTGGCTGCGATGCCGGCTACGCTACGCATCCGTGTACACCGGCCTGCGCCCCACCTGGGCGCGCCGCTCGCCAGGCGCAGCGCGCGCGGGCGCGGCGCCTATTGCAGTCCGGTGCTTTCAGGCGTTGCACGCAGCAGCGCATGGCTGTAGCCCCACCTCCGCTTCATTTCCGGCCATGCAAAGCACCTGTTCAACAGCTGTGCTGCCCGGCCGGGTGCGCGCGGTGCCCGGGCGCCGCGGTCGCACCGGAGCGCGGGGCGATGGTCGCACCGGAGCGAGTGATTTTGAGTTTCGCGTCAACCGCGCAGCGGCCACGCGACGGCCAGGTAGAGATGACCAGGTGGTGCGCGTACCAAGCACCGCCCTGGTACTTGAGTACTCAGCGAGGTTTGGTATGCGCACCACCTGATCCACTCAGCCCGGACATTTCGTAACCGCTGCGCGGTGGACTCAGCAAGTATCACTTCGACTGCGACCGAATCAACAACCAGCCGCATGACCAGCGGCTGGCTGACGGGCGCGTGCCGGCGCGCGTCCTTGAGCTGGCCAAGATCGTTGCCAAACAAGGTGGGAACGCGGGTGACACAATAGACGTCTGCCATAGTGGTTGGATAGTGATAAAGCCTTGTATTGTTGCAGCCGCCTTTGTTGCAGCCGCCCGTTGCTCAGCTCTTCAGTGCGCCCCAGGAGTTTGCCTCGACGCCCGCAGTAGACAGGCAACCTCGTGCCCCGCTTGCTGTTTAGTTGCCTGGTGGGTACAAACTGCCGCAGTGTATCCCCGGGTACAGCCGGGGCAGGAGCGCAGGAACCTCATGTCGAGCAGACCCGGGTGTGTTGCCTGCAGACGTGCAGGCTGCGGGAGCGCCGGATAGCGGCTGGACCTGTCACATGGCCGGAGCGACGGCTGGAGGTCTGCGCCGGCCCTTGCGGAGGGCCAGTGCCTACAGGCGCTGCCCTGCGGCCGCCTGTTTGACGGCGCGGTCGTCAACATGATGCGCTACGAGCAGGCCGGCAACGGCGCTGATTGGTGCGGAGACCTGGCATACGCACTGCGACCTGGCTTGACCTGGCGCTGATTGGTGCGCTGTTGACAGTGTGCCAACGCGGATGCGCCAACTCAGGTTCCTGCGTCTGCTGGAGGTCAAGGTCATCATGCACACGATGCCCTTGATCGGCACCCCGCTGCGCATGGTGACGCGCACGCGCCCGGCGCCGCTCGGCGGCCACATCGCCGGCTACAACCCCTGCAACGGGTGCAACCCGTACCTGCAGCCGGTGCTGGTTGAGCAGCGGGCCGGCGGCCAGCCCACGCAGCGCCCTGGCCTCGCCCGGTGCGGCGCCGGGTCGGCCGGCAGCTCGGCCGGGCCGCGCGCCCGCCGCTCCACCAGCACCAGCTGCTGGTATGGGTTGCGCCCGTGGCGCGGGTTGTAATTGGCGATGTGGCCGACGAGCGGCGCCTGGGGCGTGCGCGGCACCGCGCGCAGCGGGTGCCGGATCAGACGCGTTTTGTGCACGACGACAGCGACCTCCAGCAGTCGCAGGTACCTGAGTTGGCGCATCCGCGTCAGCACACTGTCAACAGCGCACTGTCAACCCAGATCGCAGCGCGGATGCCAGGCCGGCACACCGACCAGCGCCCTCGCCGGCCCACCCGAAGCGGAGGATGTCGAACACGGCGCCGTTCAGCAGGCGGCCGCGCGGCAGCGCCTGCAGGCACTGCGCCTCTGCAAGCGCCGGGAGGATACGCCAGCCATCGGTGATGGCCATATGGCAGGTCCAGGCGCCCTCTGGCGCTCCCGCAGGCTGCACATCTGCAGGCAACACACCCGGGTCTGCTTGGCATGAGGTTCCTAGTCCACAGTAGCTGTGTGCACAGGCATGCATGCTCTACAGCACATGCCCTAAGCAGAGGGGAGTGCCTTCCCGAGCCTCAGCGCCATAGGGACAGGATGGTGGCAGCCAGAGTCACACACACAACCAGACCGGGGACTTCTGCAGCATGCAGGTGGATGGCTTGGGGGATAGCAGCACCGGCGCGCGCCGAGCCCATGGGCCCTGCCTCAGGAGACCGCATGACAGCCCGGTCGCTGGCGCACATGCTGCATGCAGCGCTGTCTGACTTGGAAGCCTTTCATGTAGAGTGCATCTGGGCCACGCCCACGGAATCCGACCTGTGGCCACCTTGCAGTGGTGCAAAATGCTCGCATGTGTGTGTTTTGTTAGTGCGGGTAAATTGGTGATGCAGAATGCTCGCATGTGTGTGTTTTGCTAGTGCTGGTAAACGGAAAGTAACGAAAAAATAGGCGAACGGCGAATTTTACATGAAGGGGCACATGCACTGCACAAACACAGCACAGACACAGACACTGAACAAACACAACACAAAAGCAGACAAACAGAGCAGAAAGCAAGCACAGGAACAACAGCGGCGTGAGGCACCAATCCCTGACTACTGCAGTGCACTCGCGGCTGCTAGCCTGAGCAGCACCTGGCCCGTCAAAAAGACCACAGCCCCAGGCTGTGGAAAGCTGCCCTCCGCCCGGTGTCAGGCACGCATTATATAATGCAGTGCAGGAGGTCTTCCTGAGCATCACAGCGGCAAACAGCCTCGCCGTGCTGTGGCCCCGAATAAGATACAAGGTGGAGGCTATGTCACCGTGCCCGTAAGGCTCCTGGCCACAGCTGGCGGACCGCAGTGCCATAAAAACAGTCCCTAGCCTGGCGATGGTCACAGTCGCCACACTCCCGAACTGACGCGCCAGCTCCTCGACGGCCTAAATGGGGTCCAACGGCGGGCGCTCCCATCACGTCGAGCCTGAGCGAGCACGGCACACAGGGTGGGCGGGCTAAGCAGAGGCCCGGCCCTCCCCCAAACAACTGAGAGCAACTATGCAATAAAGCTCAGGGATGGCAGCGGCCCAGGTATGTCCAGCAGACCAGCTACAGCCTTTCTTTTACCTACCTACTTAGTGCAGCGTAAAATAAAGGCCCGTAACCAGCCCATCCGGGGGGCCGATGGACACAGCAGAGGTCGTGCACAGGTTCTTAAGCACATAAGACCAGCCAAAAGGTTACGATGTGCGGGAATCGAACCCGCGGCTAATCCTACCTCCAGAGTGATGGGAAGGATTGATGTTGCCACTACACCAACATCGTGTTTACGACGCGCCGTGCCAAGCAGGCTTAAAAAGACGGCTATATAGCTCCTGATGGATTTGCCCTATACCCTACACCCTATACCCCACATCGGCGGATATGACTCATATGCACTCAGTGAGTGCCTCCAGCTCGTGCGCATCCGCGGGCGCGCCGACCGACAGCACCGCCGGCCGGCGACTGGTGCCCGACCACCACATCGTCCTCTACCCTCACCCCACTCCCCGTAAACCTGCCAAACCGGACGGTGTCCGGCGGCAGGTACAGGCCCGACTCGACAGTGAGCGCAACGCCCGCTGCGGGCAGGCGGTCGTAGCCCACAGCGGCGGTGCCGTGGGTATCCATGCCAAGCCAGTGGCCTGCAGCGGGCCAGCCGCTTGCTACATACCAGAGGCGTGCAGCCAGAGTGTGCCAAGCGGCGCACCCACAGAGTGCGGGTAGACGGCTTGTGAGGCCCCGCTAGCCAGCGTGGAAACACGCTTGGAGCACAGCTTGGATAGACACGGCGCGCGTGTCGTGCTGAGCACCGCAAGGCCGGAACGTTGCCCCAGGGGCAGTCCCGCGGCGCTCCGTACATAGAAGACGTCACTAACCTGCTGGCCTGGGGTGAACAGACATCGGTCTGCTCGCCTGGCGTGGGCAGCCACTCAGGGAAGTCCCGCGCAGTGGTGACTTTGATGGCCGACACACCGCACCCGCAGTGGTGGTGGAGTGCGCACACAACGCTCGTCACGGAGTGCGCACTCAGGGGCCCCTTTATGCGGTAAGTGGCGCCGCAGCTTCAGACAGCCGCTGCAAGCACTTACAGCCAATCCCTTTTCGCCGCGGAATATGGCGGTACCGGCTGCTGCAGCGTGCGCTGCGCCCGGTGTGGACACGCATGCACCTCACCAACCTCTGGCAACTCGGGTCTGTGGCAGGGCGCCGCCCGCTACCAAGCAAAAATGTGCCCAAGCGGTGCTGGAGACTGACCGCATAACAATTTGCCGCATAGCAGCGCACGTGAATGTGTGTGCACATGGCTCCCGGCGCAGGTGTGCTTGCCAAGTTGGGGCTGTCACTCGGGGCTTTCCAGACCCGGAGGTGTGACCACCTTGCTTTGTGCTGCGGCCGAGCCAGACTCAGGTCGGGGAAGAGGGCGTTGTACAGGCGCAGCTGTACATATACGATGGGCCTGCAGTGAAGAAAGACCAGGAGGCCATTGTGCAGAGCAAACAGCCCGTCTAGGGTCCCAAAAGGCATAATTTAATCAGTCGAGTTGTGTAGCTGAGTGGGATGTGCAGGCTCCTGAAGCTCCATGTTTTCTGCACACTGCGTGCACGCTGCGCACAGCGTGCCTAGCGCGCACGCCTGTGTCTGGGCCAAGGCACGGACTCACAGGCCCTGCAAACTCGGCAAAGCTGAGGCCTGTGGTCGGCAGACAGCCAGGACAGCCCATGCGCCGAGGAGGTGCCGGGCTGTCGCCAAGGCCAGCTCAGCGGTTGAGCCTGCTCAGGGGGCTGGCACGGGCTCCGCAGATGTGGTTGTGCAGACCGCAGAGCCATACATCACACACACCTGGCGTTGGAGGGAGCACGCCATAAACTACGCCGTGCGCACACGGGTGCTGAGGAGCCTGGCCCTTGTTGTTTACCTGCTCAGCGCTGATGGTGCAGTGCATGCAACCGCGCAGGTGGCTGGCAGCGGCAAGCCGATTCTGATCGTGCACGGCTTTGGAGCTTCCATAGGACACTTTCGCAGGAATATCCCTGAGCTTGCGCAGACTCACAAGGTGTGCAAGTATGGGCCAGCCTGTGGAGCGTCTTGTTGTCTGCACCGAAGCTGAGCTGTGTATACACATGTCCGTGCGACACAAGCAGCGGACATGTTGTATTGTAACAAGCAGAGCAGTCTGGAGTTTGGCAATGTTCTGCCTCTGCCCAGTGCCTGCTGTCTGCTGCGCTAGGCGCTGCGCAAACGGAGGGCTGAGGTCAGAGGCAGCTCAACGGCTGTCTGCGCGTGAGCAGGTCTTTGCGCTCGACTTGCTCGGCTTCGGCCGGAGCGACAAGCCCCTGCTGGGCTACACGCTGGAGCTGTGGCGCGACCTGGTGCTGGACTTCCTGCAGGAGTTTGTCGCTGGCTCCCCCGCCGTGCTGGTCGGCAACAGCATGGGCTCGCTCATCTGCCTCAACGTGCGCCCTGCGCTGGGTGGCTGGTCCAACTCCCTGGGTTAGGGACGCTCTCAACATTATACACTTTTGGTGCCGGCTTCATTTCGTTACAAGGGACCTGGGCCATGACGTGTTCATCCCCTGCGACGGCCCCGTCGGCAAGTTCTTCCAGGCGCGCCTGACGGCAGCCACCTCCTGGGCACTGGCTGACCATGAATGTGATGCTGCTGTTAGCGTGCTGCTGGTGGACTGATGGGACTTGGGTTCGCGCTGCAAAGTGTGCCTGTGCACCGCGTGCAGGCCTTGCCGCAGAATCGCCCAGACACGGAGTTTGAGATGCTCCCAGGTGCGCTGCTGTGACCTTTAGTGGCGCAAACACCATGTTCTGTCTCGGCCATGCTTGGCAAAGCTTTTCGTAGTCATATGCACTTCCCATTGTGCTACATATCAGGCCTGACATGGCGCGGTGCTCATTGCCAGGTGTGGGGCACTGCCCACATGATGACAACCCGGTACTGATAAATGAGCGGCTCACAGCCTGGCTCGCCAAGCACCACTAGCGCGCATGCCGCTCAGCAGGAGAGCAGGCTGCTGCGGCTGCTTTCTGCTGCGATGCACATGTATACCGGGCGTCTGGGTTTGGCGCAGTTTTGGGAGGCTGAAATAGCGGCTCTGCTTAGGATCTGCATGTGCGTGGACATGCTATCGCACATGTCTCGAATAGCGCACAGGCTACCTGCATAAGTAGGCAGGCGTGATGCCCGTTGCATGGCCACGTATCAACGCAAAATGTGATAGCATCACGAATCGCATTGGTGTCACACAGATCAGCTCGCATTGGTGTCACACAGATCAGCTCCCAACACTCAATAGAAAACAGGCATCATGCCGCTACTAAGCTTGAGGCATCTATGTGCGCATAAAGAGCGCTTGATGTCAAAAATGCCGCACCGCTTGCAATGCCACAACGCGTCCAAAATTGCAGCGCACACCATGACACCTGGGCTGTGCACAGCAGCAACACAAATTACTGCCGCAACGCGTGTGATAAGCTGTCAAACGTCTTGAAGCCCCTGATCAAGCCATTGGGAGACGTGCGGGCCTTCAGGCACTTGCAAAAGCCCTGGAAGCAGGCACCACATAGCAGCGGGAGCTTCATGCATTCGTGCACCACACAAAGCTGCATGGCCACTCATTTATTGGGCAAAGCCGCAGTACCTCACAACATCCTTCTCCTCGCTCAATGCACCCTTAACGGCATTCCAGCCCATGGCAGAGCCTTCGGCGCATGCAGGCTTTGCGTAGACAGCATACTCCCGCAGGCAGGTAGCCAGCGGCGCCGCACATACATGGTGTTGTGACCTGAATCCCGGACGCACTGCATGGCAGTGCCGCAGCCACATCGCAATGTACTGCGCAAGGCATGCAACCTGACTGACAGGTCAGACCACGCGCAGGTCTGTGTAGATGGCCTGCGTGGCGATGCCGCAGTCATGGTCGGGGTCGCGAGCGATGTAGATGTAGCCCTTGTCGCCCCAGTACGGCGACCACGTGTTCTTCACGATCCAGTAGTCCTGGCCGTCCGGCGTGCGCCCATACCTGGGTGGTCAAAGCAACACAGGTCTTCAGCGCGCAGCACAATGTTGCACAGCCACTTGGGCCTTGCCCCTTTCCAAGCCTCCTACTGGCCTTCAGACGCTGCGTCAAGCCACCAAAGCTCCCAAAGCATCCCGCAGCCAGAAAACACATAAACTGCGCAGCACACACTGTCCATAATCAAGTATAAACAACCACATGTGCTCTCATGCAGCCCTTAACCGGGAGAGACATGATATGACTCTGTCAAAACAGGAATTTGTAGCAGTGGACGTACCCGCTGACAATGACAGCGTGGTCCAGGCGCTTCATCTTCGGCGAGCACTTTTTGTTGTTGTAGATGCCGGACTTGTAGAACCGGAAGTCCTCACCCTGCGACCGCGCAACCTGATGGAACAGGCGCCAGTGGAGAACCAGACGTCGCTGCTTTCACCTGACACCAAGGCTGCCGTTGAAAGGAAGCAGCATGACAAGTCGTTGCGCTCTTATATCACAGCCTCTCGAAACATTGTCGTGACAGGCTTGTCAGGAATAACATACAGCGTTACTTGAGAATACCAGGTGCCACAAAACAAGTCCAACCAAGCTGACATAGCAAGCAGGGTCACGTAGCAAGTAAAGGAGGCAGCTCATAGGTGACCGTGCAAAGCTACCTCAGCATTCACGGAGACAGTCATGGGCCCCTTGGTCAGGATGGCCTCCATCACCGCCTGCTCCTGCGTGTGCGTCTCGGTCGCGTTGACCCAGACCTGCGAAAACTGCGCCGCCGCCGCACGCACTCGTCAGCCCTGACTGTCGGGTGTGACAGGGATAGCAGCGCTGTAAAGCAACTCAAAGCCGTCCAGCCTGCATGCTGCGCTTAGATTGGCGGCATAGCTTGCCAGGCACCCTCATGATGCAGCACGCAGAGTCCAGCAAGTACATACGCGAGAGGAACGAGGGAATATGCAGAAGGGGCAAACTGCACAGCCAGTGCAGCAGCGCATGCCGCACATTTGGCATCTTTGCATGAATGGTGGCACCACATGAGCACCAACTCCCTGCAGCTCAGAACAAAGGGCTGCGCCTGTATATTCCACTAGACAGCGTGCAACTGTCAATAGCGGCACATGGAGTTGCCACTGCTGTGCTGGAAAAAGGTTCCCCAGATGGAATATGACGAGCTGCACACGCACGTTGGAGAACTTGGCGGCGTGCGGGATGTCCTTATGGCAGTAGTCGGAGATGCCCCTGTAAGGGTAGGCCTCCTCAGACGCAATGCCGAGCACGTCCGCCATGTAGTTGTACGCCAATACTTGGAACCTGCACGCACAGGCACTCTGTGAGTCATGGCTGCGTGGCAGACTTCTTTCGTACACTGCGCATTTGCGATGCACACACCAAAGCCTTTGCAGCACTGGGGAGCACATGAACAGGCCACGCCACCTTCCTACCCTCACACGCGACCTGGCTAGTGCAGTGCCTGCTCACTGTGGCAGCCACTCGAAGCAGGTCGGCGTCTAATGCTGGGTATAACAAGCCAAGCTAGACGTCTGCGCATGGTCATGCAAGCTTTTTATTGCGTGTGCAGTAACCGTACAGGCCATTGACCACACAGCTGGTGCAAGTCATATAGAGCGAGCAACAGCACTTTGGCGCCCCAGCAACGCTGGCCCGTGCCCGCACCCTCCCAGGCAGGCGGTGTTGCCATAGTCCCAGGCGCAGTCGAGCAGGTTCTGCTCTGATAGCAGCAGCTGCTTGCCGGTCTCCCGGCAGTAGGCTGCCTCCAGCGATGCCACCGAGCCAAACGCCTGCGCGGCGGACAGCCACGTCTGGTGTGTGTGGTTTGTGTCTGCTGCTTAAGGGCTTGCACGCCATTGCGCAATATATGGGCTGAGCGCCCGCACAAAATGAGCAAACCGCTTTCCCGTGTGTTGATTGCTGAGTCGCCTGCTATCCCACTACTTCGACAGTCTTCCTACTCTACATGCCTGCACCTACGCACGGGTTGGACATATGCTGCAAAGGAAAAAGCTTCAGCGCTGCCCGCACCCAGCAGCTGCCGCAGGCGGCCTGGTCCTTGACGGGGCTGTCGGCCGGCGTGCCGCGCCAGTCCACCGCGGCCGGCAGCATCGCCGGCGGCAGCGCGGGCGCGTGCAGGCGCACGGCGCGCCCGTCGGCGAGAGGGCTCGGGCGCTCCTCTGCGCGGCCGCGCGTCGGCAGCACCAGCGCCTCGTACTCCTCCTGCGTCCAGTCCGCGTAGCGGTTGACGCCCAGCCTGCCGCGGCCGCCCCCGCGTGAGCTCGCTGCTCCTGGCAAGCTCGCATGGAGCGCTATCCTGAGGTCCGCTCGGCGCATGACGGCTCTGGTCTGAAAGGCTCCCCCATGACACCTCCTGCAACCTGCCAGCAAAGAATGAGACTCCAGGCTTGCTGGGACTTACAGGGCAACAAGAAAGCGGCCTTTGCAAGCTCTAGCGCATATAGGAATACTGATCACGGGCTCACACACCAGCACGTTGCAAGAGAGCCCGCATACAGGTGGGCCGTCTTGCACACATGGTCACTGCACCACAAGACTGACAAGCGGTGCAGCCTCACCAAAGTGACTGCAACACTCACGGCATGCAACACACTCCAGTACTGGGCACTGCCAGGCGCGCACTCATGGCTGCCGCCGCGAGCATTCCAGGCCTCGATGCGCCCGCGGTTCTCATGGAACACCTGCCGCCGGCCCTCGTACTCCTCCGCGCTGCCATGTCGCCGCCCGTGGCGGTGCACAAACGCGTCGTATGTCGCATCGCCTGCGCGACAACTGCCTGCTTCGGTGACACCGCGCACACATGCAGCCGCAAACTCTATGCATGATGTGGGTGGCGGGGTGTTGGTCCAAGTCAGGGGTGCTGGCTGATTTTATGAACATCACAAGGGAAGGTTGTGAACAGAGCGTAAACCAAGCGCATGGCCCCATGCACATGCGTTTGCCCAGAACAGGCAAGTTCAGACTTTCCGTATCACTGGCATGCAAACGGTGGGCGCGCCAGAGTGGCGGTTGGGCAGCAGGGAACGCCACAGCGCGCCGCCGCTGAAGCGGCGCTGGTACCGCAGCGGGCCCGCGTTGGCTGTGCTGGGCTTTGCACGGCAGATGGCCGGCCGCGCAAATGTGCTGATGTCTGCTTCGCCCTCCTGCAACCCATGGACAACATGCTTTGCACACTCCACAACGGCGGGCGGGATGACCGCAGCGCATAGGGGCAAGAGTGCAGTTGGAGCCCGTCCGCAATGCATTTGGCTGAAAAGCAACTACCTGATAATCAGGCGGGGCTCAACGGGACGCCATGCATGAAACAGTGCATGCACTCGCTCCGTGCGCCAGGCGAGCCGCAACTCAAGGCCAAAGACACCTGCAGACATGCCTGGCAACTGCAAGCAGCGCTCTCTCACGCCGAAACAGTCAGGCCGCGCCTTGTAGTCAAAGAACGTGGCGTCGTACTCGTCATAGTGGCCGCCCGTGTACAGGTTCACGCCGCGCATCAGCAACGCCAGCGGTTCTCCGGCCTGGGCGCAGCGCTCGTTCAATACGTCACTCGAGGTGCAACAAGGCCAGCTGCTGTTGGCTTTCCCAGAGTGGTGACGGCCCAATTCAGGATTACTCCAAGACCAAGAACTGTTGTTCCACTCCTGAAATGCCACGCACTCGGGTGAAGCAGCTCTGTTTTCTCTACTCTCAGCAAACCCAGCATACAGGCGGCACACCTTGAAACAGGGCCCCGCACCTGTGAAACGAAGAAGGTGTACACATTGTGGTAGGTGCCATAGCCCTGGTCGTCATCCACGCGCCAGACCCACACGTCAGCCTTGCGCCCAGCATGCCGCCCGTTGGCGACCACCGTCGAGCCGTTGAACGCCCAGCGCTCGCCCTGGATCTCCGGCAGCACCTGCGGGCGCGTGGCAGGCCGTGCAGCCTCCAGGTGCGGATCGTGCACCTCATCAAGCGGTATGCATGCCATAAGCAATGGCGCTCTGAGCACAGAGGCGCGTGGCAGGCAGTTGGTGACACTTGACAAGCAGCAAGTGCACTAACACTGCAGCTCTTACAAATAGGGTGCACGGCTCGCACAACTCCGGGCTCTGCGGCGTATGTCAGCTCCTCTGCTGCCCTCTGTGTCCACGGGTGCACATGAGTCCCTTTGCCGCCCCCAGATGCAGCCCCTCTCAAGTCTCCAGTCCCGCCGCATTAGAGCAGCGGTCTGCTGTGGTGAGGAATATGAAGCCCCCTTGCCACTCCCGAAGGCGCACCAGGCCCAGGTGCGCGGCATTTGACTGCAGCAGGCGCCGCCGCTGCGCCTGCGCCGTCGGCCCGGCGGTCCCGCCAATCGGGTAGGTCTGGCAGGACAGCCTGTCGATGCGCGGCTGCATGATGTACTCCAGGCTTCCTGCCTGCCAGTGCCGCCGCACCACCTTCAGCCTGTGGCCAGTTGCCTGCCCAGAGTCTGGCGTGTGCAGGCAAGCAGTGCAGGAAGCGTTTCGCTTCCTACCTACCACCAGCACAGCCCGCCCCCTTTGCGAGCTGAAGGGGCGACACTTGTGATGAAGCGCTTGTCAGGCCTTCAGGTACAATACATACAGGGAAAAGGCATGGATACACCGGAAAGCATTTGCAGTAAGAAAACCATGGCAGCCCTGAACCAGACCTCACCCGAAATCCACTGAACACTCCAACAAGCAGACCGGTTACACAGTGCCATCCAATAGTGGCCACAGCACTTCACCCAGCACGCGCGCTGCAGGCCGCACCTCGCCAGCGTCCAGGACCTGGATGTTTGTCTCCACGTCGTCCCGGACAATCTTTTGCAGCCCGCGCACCGTGTCCTGCCATGCCTGGTACCGGTTCCTGCACACGCGTTGGCTTGTGTGGACGCTTGACCCCCGGTTGAAGTGCAAAGTGATGTTGTTTTGCATGCAGTACCAATCAACACCGACCTGGATAGAAAGCAGCCACAAAGAACAAAGAGCGGGCACCTCAGCGGCGTGCTCTGCAGCTTTGACACGTAGGGCACATCAACGTCATAAGACACCTGCGCAAGCACACACCAGCTCTTGCAAGCCAACCCACAGATTCCCAAGAAAGCGCGACAGCGAGGTTGTGGGTAGTGATAGCGTGCATATGAGATGCTCCTTATCTGCCAAGTGTAAACCAGTCTGATTGCAAGCAAGTGCAACGACTGGCAAAAAGTAAAAAGCGGCCTTACCTGGTACTGGCCTGGCCAAACAGGCTGCCGCGGCTCGTGCCGCCTGTCCACAGACTCTGTCACGTCAAGCTGCAGCACTAAGGAGCAACGTGCAAGCGTGATCGCGCTCAGGAAGCATGCGGCCCCACAGGCCCAGCTCAAACGCATCCTGTGCCCTTCCTGGACGGCTCTCCTTCACACCCAGGCGCAAGACTGATTCACACTGCGCAACGTGCTCCTCTCCAAGTTTGCATAACCAGCAGGGCTTTCGTCGTGAGCTCCAAGGTGCGGCAGAGGCGGTGGGGGTGGCAATCAGAGCTGGTCAGGGACCGGTCAGGAGTAGTACGGTCAAATTGTAACATTTGAGAGAGCGCCTTGACCTAGCACTGCGCGCGGCGCTTTTCAACAAAGCAGGGCATGCATGGCATCAACCAGCGCTGCAGGCTAGTGCTGCTCTTCTGCTTCTTCCTGTGCGCCTGCGCGCCAGCGGCTGCCTCTGCGCCGCCAGGCGATGGAAGCTCTGCGGAAGCTCCCGCGTCCGCGGCCGCGGAGGAGGTTGAGGCGGTCGACGCGCTCGCCTTCTTCGTGCTCGCCCTGCTGCTGGGTATCTTCTCCACGCACCTGCTGTCGTGGACGCGCGTGCCATACACTGCTATGCTGCTGGTAGGCACCCCGGCCTGCGCAGTTCTGCCCTGTTGCTGAGCTTAAGAGCGCAGTACAGGCGCCCCTGCCTGCCCGCAGCGTCACCGTATTATACTCGTTTGCAGGTGTGGGGCCTCCTGGTCGGCATCGGCAACTCGACAGGCTCGGCGCACTGGGCGCTGCTGGGCTCAGGCGTTCGCATGTGGGAGGTAAGCGCCATGGCTGCAAGTGGGTAACCAGCTCTGCACCATGGTTCACTGCGTGCAAGCCGCGGAGGCATCTTGATTATGTACGTGGGCAAGTTGCTTGTCTCAGAGTTGGAACGGTCTGACCTCACGGCAGTGCACACGCTTCCTGCTTGACTTTGGTTGTCACGGTGGTCAAGAAACTGCCACTGTGTGCCCAGTGCTCACTGTGGACCTGTTTGTTGGTGAACGTGACAAGCAAGCGTCAGCCACTGGTGAGCACGTGCGCTCGTGCAAACATGCGCTCCTCCCGGCCCCCACCTTGCTGCGACGACGGTCACGGATCAACCAGTGCACGCACTGCACGCAGAACATCCAGCCCAACCTGCTGCTCACCGCCTTCCTGCCGGTGCTGCTCTTTGCGGGCGCGATCGCGCTGGAGTGGCACACCGTGCGGCGCCTGCTGAGCTCCTCGCTCCTCCTGGCAGGCGCGCTGCCGCCCTGCCCTCTGGGCCGTTGTAAGCGGGTCTTTGGTGTTGCCAGAGGAGGCAGCACGCCTGTGAAGCCATCTGTGCGAAGCTGTGATGTGTGCATTTAGCACTCATGACAATGCCAAGCCTGCATATGTGAGGCATGTCCGAGGAGTAGGCGTTGCAGTGTGGGACTGCATTTTTACATTGCAGGCAGGTGTGTTTTGTAGTCACCATGCGAAGAATGTGCCTTATGGTCACCACGCAAGCGTCTGCATGCCGCCGCCAGCCCTTAGCAAACTCCTGGCACGCTGGTTCAGGTCCTTACGTGCTGCTGGGCACCACTGTGACGGCCGTGGCGGTTAGGCATGCGCGCTTGCAAAGAGGCAGGTGCTGAGGCAGCTCCTGACATGCCTGTCCAGGTCCCGGGGTACTGGTGGGCACTGTGCTGACCGCCGTGGCGGTCAAGTACACATTCCCGTACGGCTGGAGCTGGACGCTCTC
>JAABUP010005411.1_pt1 | contig 19440 bp, 30 predicted proteins | sample 5559201 | NCBI WGS metagenome assembly JAABUP01 (sample SAMN10711887, study PRJNA513373) | rock metagenome | isolation source: Antarctica rocks | place: Antarctica
CGGGCCCCCCCCCCGGCAATTTATGCCTACTCAGGTGCACAATCAGCTTGACCAGGTATCAGTACACACCAACAGTATTTTGAGGCTATTTTAGGCTTTTGCCAAGCTCAAGGAAGATGACACCGAAGTGCCAAGCTCAAATTGCCTTCCCTGGGCAGTCCCGTGCCATATCCTGCATCCTTAAGGCCTCACCGCATCGAAAACGGTGAAGTGTAGACAGGACTTTAGAACAGGCACGGCCCCTGTAGCTACTGCCTGTGTGCTATTCCGAGGGGCTCATGCTCTGTGCTGCTCGGATGTCACACATCTGTATCCTCTGTGTGCCATTCCAAGAAGCACATGCTTTGTTGGACCAGCACAAAGGCAGCACTGTGTGGGGCTGTCACCTGTAATGCACTTGTTGTGTGCCATTTTGAAGGGCTCATGCTCTGTCAGACCAGCACAGCAGGTGTGTCATTGGTTAACTGTGGTGGATGCCAGCGTCGCAAAGTTTCTGGGATCTCAGCAGGAGCATCAGCTGCAGTAAGCGAGCATCGCAAGCTGGCAGAAAGCCGCATGTTTACATAGTTGATTGCTAAGAAACATAGAACTTGGCCAGCTGTCAGCCTTCAATGCTTCAGCTGACTAGATGTCAGCATGCATAGTGGGACCCCAATTGGCACTTACAGCTGGGGTTCAAAGTCACAAGCAGCATGCAAACCTATTGGTGTTTTTGCGGCGACCCTTGTACATCACTGCAGAGGAAAAATCTGCAGGATCCTCATGAGTCTGCAGCTCACAGGGTTGTGTTGAGCTACATACAAAAACTTCTGGACAGAAGTCTCTGTAAAGGCGCGAACTTGACAGCATCAAATTTGTAGCCTGACGTTGACAGTACTAATTAGATCACTCTTGCATAGCGCATCAGCTTACCATGCTCCATGTGAAGATCATAGCTGTGTACGTCTGATTGACTTCTCTGTCATGGTAATCATACTCTTCAAGTTGGTTAAACATACACCTCTCCGCACTTGCATGATAAATCAATTCCTGTCTTGACACTTTGATGTGCAAGGTGGCACATGCACAGCAAAGTGTGCTATCATCAGGGAGCACAAGATCTACAGCAGTAGCGATGCCAGTCACATGCTGATGTTGCCTTATAATGTGTCCATCAAGTGTGAAAACTTGTCTGCGAACTCCTCTTGTACCCGTTCAATGACAGCATCTTTGAAAGCTGCGAGCTGCCTCTCCAATTGTCCAGAGCAACTATGCAGCTCCTTCTGCGCGGCTGCCACCCTGCACTTGTGCTCAGACTTTATTGCTGCAACTTTCACCTTATCCAAGGTCTGAGTCAGCAGAGGATCGATGCTGCTCAAAGCTGCTTCGTAGCGCTGCTGCTCATCCTTGGCTGCTTGAAATGACCCCTCAGCGCTCTTGTGTGATGCTGCCAATCTGCCATGCTCTTGGTCTAGCTCCCTACCCACAACAGCCAATATCCTTGACAGACCCTGCGAAATATACAAACAAAGGCATTAGGCTTGCAAAAGCATAGTTTTGCCATTGTACGTGTGTGTCATGCATGCAAACAGCTTTGCCATATATACTAGGCATTACACCGCAAATGGCCTCCACTTATGCTTGACTTATGCTTGACTCAATGTGTCCGTGTGGCAGCAAAATGGACTCATATGTGTCTCACATGTCAGGCACTTGATACGTTTGTGTGCACTGTCATGCAGTCTGAATCACCTGTTCCAATAGCTTGCTTCTCTTTGCCCTCTTTCTGGATCCATGTTCTGTCTGGGCGTTCTCGTTGATATCCTTGACTGCAGCAGAAGATGTGCCATGGCTTATGTTGACACTTATTTGGATGTTTCTGCCGCTAGATGGCTCACTTGCTGGGCCCGCGTTTGGTAATCTTGCAGAAAGCTCTGCTGTGTTTCTGGCAGACAATGTCAAGTATCTTGGCGATTTAGAAGCAGCTTGCACGTGGGTCTCTGTAACAGAATCTTCAGCTAGGCTTGGCCTTGCTGCCACCCCCACACATCCTTGTTGCTTCTCCTGTGCTTGCATCAAAGCCCACATGTACATTAAGGTTTGCATCTGATCGAGAGCATGCACAAAGACACACAGCACATCCCCGAGACGGTGCCAGCACTGCTCCTGCTTCATCACAATGATGATTATCCCACTATCAGTTGCGAGAGGGATGTGCAACCAGAAGTCAATTGATGTTGCTTGCGTGCCATGTAGATTTTTACTGATCAGTCATGACATGCCTTGAATGTGAAAGTCATTGTCAGCACAAGATCACATTGCACAATTCACTGTTTGGCTAGCCACTGCAGCACTACCTGCTGCTGATGAGGTAAGGAGCTTGATGTAGCATTGTGCAATGCTGTTGTCAAGCCTGCACCCTGTACCATGCCATCATCTTCATCTTGACCATGCTCATCTGGCCTGCATGTCACGCCAAATGCGGTTGAGCAGATTTGTGGCGGGCTGCTCAACAGCTCAGAAGCAAGCTGTCATGATGGTGCACCAGGCTTATGTTTAGTGCAAATATTCAGCATGTAGTATGTGTGCTGAAGTGTCCATTACATGCATGCATTGGCCACAAGGACTTAGACTATGTCGCTTGAGATGTACCTGATTGACGCAGATACATCTTCTGCAGAAATGGTATCTGCCAAGGCTTTCTTCTTGGCTTGTAATTCGCCATACAGCTGTACCATGGATCTGTGTTGTGTGCCTTCACGCCCACCTTCACCACGCAGCCGCAGAAGAAACTCCTTGTTGCATTTGTTGCAGTTCTCTAATCTTCCCTTCAATTCATTGATCTCATCAAGTGGCATGCGATAGTGTTCATGCAGCCTGTTGCTCAAAACTTCAAAATCGGCATCATTAAACACCTCCAATCTGGAAGATCGTGGTTGTGACCTGTGCATGCAAGACTTGAGCTGTATTTGTCATTCGTCGATGCCTGACAGATTGCATGTGAAATGTTATGCCTGCTTTTGCTCATGCAAATGCACTTCTTGCACAAGCTTTGGAGCTGCCCTGGAGACCTGTTTGGAGCAAAAAAGCCCAATTTCAGCATGTTGTTTTGTAATGCGTTTATGTCTGGGCTCAACAATAGCCCAGCAACGCCAACGGGGGCTTCGTCAGAGCGAACGGAGGCCGCTTCGTGGATGAGGATTGCGACGAGTTCAACATAGCTCGCGCATTCAACACGTGCGTCTACTGACGAGCTACTAAGCTCGTCTCGATTATTGATGTCTGCATATGCAGCACCAGGTAGCCAACAGCAGGCAGTCGAGCAACACATGTCAGTCAGAGCCACTTCACATTCAATGATTGATGCAGTTGCAGTTGAGGCATCCATACAATTTGCATGATCATCAAACCAGCATACACGAGCTACATGGCTGTGTGCTGCAAATGATGATTACCTAGTTTCTCTGCGGGTCTTTGACGCATGACCTGGCTCAAGAGCCTTCCTAGCTGCCCACTCTCTCATCAAGCTGGCAATAGTGTAATGTTGTGTCCCGCCGCTGCTGGAAAGGCCATGGCAAGGCTCAAATCTGAGTAAAAATGTGCTGTCAGACTGCCTCTTGCAGTTGACCAGTAGCGCTGCCAATGCCTGAAAGTTGCAAGGTTTGTACAGCGTGTATTGATACGGTTCTTTGTTCAGCACACAACGCAGCTCCTCCAGGCTTTTGTCATCAATGGTGCTAAGATCCCTATAGCAACAAAGACAAGACTAGTGAATTGTGTTGCACATAGCTCTCTTGCACATGCATGTACATCTGCAATTGCCTTTGCATGAGCAAAGCAGACAAACAAGCTCTTGAGACATCTTTCAGCAAGTAGGTGATGCTGTGTCCCCTAGCTGATGTTTCCAAGCTGGCATCTTGCACATGATACATATACCATAACCATATTGACGTCACTATTTTTGTGCAAACGTGAGTTAGACCAAGGCGCACAGCACGATATTTGGTCATTGCGCAATAGTACCTCCTGTGTCAAAGGACATGACAAGCCAGTGAATGAACAGTTTACAGACAGCTACCTGGCTCTCTCACTGACATGTGGAATAGGTGAGTCAGTTCTGTGGCGCTGTTGGCTGGCAGGCATGGTGAAATCTATCAACCTGTTTGCTGCTGCTTCAAACAGCTTGTCTGCTTCTTGTCTGAGGAAGTGACTGCATCAAGCAGGGAAGATCAGAATGCAGCATGTTGCTTCCTGCAATACCAAGGTTGTTTCAACAGAGATGTGGGCGCATGCTCAAGTATGTGACTGCATCATTTGTACTAACGCAGACCAGTGTAAGCGTACAACCAAGTCTGCGACCAGCTGCGCTGATTCCTGTATTGTTTGCAACAAAGGCAAGGTTTGGGATAGTGCAGACAGGAAACAGGGCAAGACACAGAGTCCCACCTAGCATTGCAGAGTAGTTCATGTCTGTTAAATGTGCTGTCTGTAGCAGTGGCAGCGCCACTGTATAGCCCAGGCAAGCTATCAAGGCAGGGCTCAGCTAATCTGTCATAGACGTGCTTCAAAACAGTCTCATCTTCTGCAGCATGCAAGTCAGTACAGCGCACATTGCAAAGTTGCTGCCTTATATGACAGCAAACTGAGTCACACATCACAAGCCTTTCATTTGACAAGCATGCAACCAGCAGGGAACATGCAAGTGGTGGTGAAAGACTACAAGCAACGTTGATTGCATTGAGCAGCTGCGAAACGCACCATCCAGTATTGAGGAGATGTCGCCTGTTTCAATAATGTCCAAAATGGGCCTCATGATGTGGAGGGCAAAGTCAAAGGAGTTCCTTGTTAGGTGGCCACAATGCACAACCTCTGCAAGGCACCATACATATGCAATCTGGCAGACCACTGCAGAGTGACAGAGCTCAGCAGCAAACATAAGGCTTTGCAAGCAAGCATTACACTCTACAGCTCTTGATCAAACTGCACATTAGAGTGTAGCAACTTACGGCCACCTGAACTGTTGCGTTTGTTTGTTAAAGTTGAGCCACGACTGTGTAGTGTGATCATGCACCTGCAAGGCCATAGTGTGCAGCTGTTCCTATGGCACACTCCTCCACTCTCATGACATCCTCTTGCACCTCCAAGGAGTTGTTGTACCAATAATTCTCTAGTCTATCCTTGATTTCGTGTAGGTAGGGCACCTTGCAGGCAAATGCCATCTTCGCATATTCTGGATGATTGCCGTCCAAAGGCCTCTTCTGCATGCATGCCATATGACAATCATGAACATGGTTTGGACGCTTGCTCATGCTTGCCGTCATCAAGGAGCAAAGTATGCAAGGTAAGTCATGCAATGCAAAAAAACAATAGAAATGCAAATGCTGAATAAAGAAGCTCTCACATCAAGATACCACCATGAAACAGATCATGTTTTGCCTATCTGGTGTTGGCTGATGACATATGGTAGCTATGTTGGTCTTGCAGCAGTTGTAATTCATAAAGTTTGACCTGCACCTTGAGGGCCTGGAAGCTTTCTTGTGCATCAACATGCATGTACGCATGTTGAAGGCAGGCCTGACTAAGGACATTGAGTAGTTTTTGCTTGAAGTGTGACTTTTGATCAATTGCCATGGTTTGGCTGATGTCTGGCATGTTGGCATAAGGCACAATCTCCTTTGTGGAGAAGGTTTGGCTTCTCATTACATTCTGCAGCAGATGCACTAACATAGTCACAGCCTGTTATTGTCAATGCAGTTGCAAAGTCATGCAAAAGCACTCAAATGTTTATCTACCAAACAACATTACGTGTAAAGACTGAGTGATGCCACAGGCGAGTGGTTTCATGGTGGCACATACATTGCATGCCTGCTTGCCACTGCCATCCTGGCTGGCTGTATGTGGAATCTGAAGCTGCTCATCTTTCACGTTAAGCTCCTCAACTTGAGGAATGAAAAACGTCCTGAGGACAACACATAACACTTTGTCTGCAGACACATCAGACACAAGATTGAGCTACCGAACTGCAGACAAGGCAATCAGCTTACAGGCTCTCGTCCACATGACGTGACATGTCTTTGAATGCTGTTATCAACCCCACTCACTGAGGTGCCTGCAGGTCAAAGCGCCAGGCTCAATCTTGAGCTCAAAACGGAGGGGCGCTGCCGGTGCTGAGCTTGGTAGGCGCGGATACTCTGTGCACTTGATGAACATCGGGCAGCCGAGTGAGTGTACCGTACACGTAGTTGCCTTGCTTAGCACGACAAAAGTAGCCTCAAAACAGGCCCCAAGATCGATGTGTCCCGAACCAGCCGCCAAGCTTGACTGTCGGTGAGCAGCCGCTGCTGACAGCCTGTGAGCTAGACGCGACCTGCAAGGCTGTATCTGGTCGATTGCAGCCTGAGCAACAGGTCTCAATACGAGCATACAGCCATCGCCATCCAGCAAAGGATGCGAATCTAATCCTCACGAAAGGGGCCAAAAATGACAACCTCGGCCACCAATTTGGGTCACCAACCGGGAGCATGCATCACGTCAGTCGTCCCCAGGAGCTGCCTCATTGGACGTGCCAAAGGAAGGCAAGCGGTGCAACGCTTATATGTGCTGAAAAGTGATCTGGCCGCTTTGAGGCGGTCGTTAGTATGCAACACGCATGTCGTCTCAAAGGTGCTGAGCATGGCATGCCCGCTGCAAATGGTATCTTTGATTCACGGCTTGACCCTCAAGAGACAAGCTGCTTTGGCCGTGCACATGGGTGATAGTACAATATGCTGCAAGTGTGCCACCGCCAATCGCGTCCTGGTCGTTTCAGCCATTTCATTGTGATAAGCATAGGTTGCATATGTCAGATCTATCTGTCCGGTTGCATACGTGGAGATCTATCTCTTCTGTTCACGTGCCCAAGTCACAATCTGGACTAACTCTTGGCCCATGCATCCTTGACAGCGCGGTCTTTCTGTGTCAGGTTGCCATTGGCCCACTGGCTGGGTCTCTCTGGCTGCTTTTGTGTCCATACGTTTTGAGGCTTGCTACGCTGACCCCCTGCTGTATCAAGCCAGTTCTGCGTGGCCAAAGCATCACCGCCTGCAGCCAGTGAATACAGTGAGTCATCAAGTCAATGGCAATAAGCAGCAGGCACTGTCATTCACAATGTGCCTGAAACTGCGCAGATCAAATCTGGGTGTATACATGACAAAACACAACAGTCAAGCCCAGAAAGACAACACTGTCAATCAGGTGATTGCCCAGGACCATTCCTGCCCCGAAGAGGGCAGACCGCCCACGTACACTAAGCAGATCACCCTTACGCATCATGCAAACAAGACCTGAAATCCTGAGCTAATACAGAAAATGCTTGCAAGCAAGCAAGAAGGCTCAATCGCGGCTTTCACCTGTCAACCGAAGGCGCTCAAACTTGGGGGCTTTGCCCTTCTTCTTGCCCTTGTCTTCCCCTTGACTGGGATTGCCATTTGTCTGAGCACTGTTGATGCTGCTGGCAGCAAAACCATCCTCCTGGGCTGCAGATTTACTAGGCGGCCGCATACTGCTGCACGCCTCACAAGAAAAGGCCTGCCGTCGCAGGAGGCATTGCTTTTTAAATTGCAGTTTGCTGATGATGTGGGTGCGCTTAAAACCAAATGCAAGTGCAGGCTCAGCAAGCACTTGTGCAGGGAATGAGTGACTAACTAGAAACAGCCAACAAATCCTGATGCAATAGACACTGCAGGACATCACAGCAGCCCAACGAGAGCTGTGCTTTTGCAGATGCTTTGTGCGTCACTGTTGCATGTTTGGATGATGCTGGGTGAAAAGTGTGATTGAGTAAAAACAGCAAACCACCTGAGGTGCATTGATGAGGGTGCAAGAGGGGCACGTCCAGCTGCTGAAGCGAGTGGCATGATCTGCCGCTGCTGCTGCCGCCTCTGGAGGCACCCAGCCTCCACCTCCCTGCATGCCACAACATCCATGTGTGACAGAAGGAAATTTTGTCATTTCCAGATGCAATCAATGCAGTCATCACACCGCCAATCGCAGAGTCATCACACAATGCACTCATTGGGAGCACACCACCGCTATATTACAGGGTATAGGGTAGAATACAGGACTACCACTTGTGGACAACAAGTGGTAGTCCTGTGGTCCATACCAGCTAGCTGGCAGGTGTCAGTTCTTGTTGAGCATATCAGCGCCATGCAAAGCTGTGAGCTGAGGCCGATCGGCAGTTGCGCCACTCGCAAAAAGTCATGCAGGCTATGCAGAGCAGGGTATATACAGCAGGAGGCGTCGTGCATGACCTTGGCTGCAGACTCTGCCACAAAGGTGCTCCTGTGCACTGCCAGCAGGTCACTGCGCTTCAGGGGATCTGGGCACAGAGCTGCAAGCTCAGGCAGCAGTGCAGCCAGGCCGAGTGATACCACTTGGGTGTGGAAGTCCTTGGCTGATGCGTCACCTCGCATGAAGCTGCCAGACTGTTGCTTGAAGTGGCTGAAGTCCTCTGGGCTGACGCGCTGCCGCACCTTGTCAGTGACAGCCTGCAGCTTACGCATGACGTCAGCGCACATCTTGCATGGTAGGCCTGCTGTGTGTCTGATGTGCTGAATGCTGCTAGGGTTGGGGTGTGCAAGCAGTGTACATCCCTTGAATGATGGTAATTGTATATGTTGCCTGATGTGGTGTGTGAGCAAGGCATGCATCAAATTGTAAGTCTGCAGTTACAATTTCTGCTATTTTTCTTGGGTATACGCAGGGTTGCTTGATGATCTTAACTTTGGGCACTCATTCATTTGATGACCTGTAAAAGATGTCAGAAATGCCACTGTGCATGCAGGCTAGCCAGACTCCTGTTGGCTGACGTCAGTCATTGTGTTGTCATCTGGCGTGATGATCACCTTATTGGCAGCCTTAAGGGCATCTGATACTCCTGTGGGGGCAGCAGTACCATCGCTGGAAGCAGCACCATCTGAAGTAGATGAGCCGGCTGCTGAAGATGGCAATCTTCTGCTTGATCCCGGTGCACCACCCAGGGCGGGAAAATCTTCTATCTTTGGCGCAGCCTACAGTCAACAAAGCTGTGAGTCTGTGCTCTGAGGACTGGTTCTTGGCTGCTGTTCATGCTGAGACATGTGTGTACAATGCTGAAGTAATGTAGCAATTGAGGTCAGACTGTGATGAAGCAATACAATAATCTGACCAAAATGCTTGTGGCAGAACATGGCACCCTTGTGTCTGCTCTATTTTTGTGCTGATTGCAAGCAAAAAGCCTTGTTCACAGGCTTTGAGGTTGGCAAACAGCACTGCACCTGAGGGCCCACTTTGGCTGCAGGGGCTTTGCTGACTTTGCCCTTGGCAGGGGCTTTAGCAGCCAGGGGGTTGATGAAGGGACGGGCCTGCAGGCCTGAGGGGGATGGCTGGCGGGCAGCAGGAGCGGCTTGTGGCAGGGGTGGGAAAGCCTCCTGTCCACTGGGAGAAACTGCACATTCGAAAACCAGCTTGGCTTGAATGTAGCAGGATTTGGCTGAGGACTCTTGCTTCATAAATGAACAAGGGCAGACATGTTTGCTCTGGAGATTTGACAGGCGACGCTTGTGCTGCCAAATATGCAGTGGTCATGCATGTTTTGAAGAATCATGTGAATGGTGCAGGCTGTGCAAGCGCAACCTGAAACATCATTAACAGTAGGGATGGTGAGGACCGCAATCAAGCGTATGAAGCAACATGACCATGACAGCAAACAGGGCGTGAGCAACAGTCAAGCCTGTCAACAAGCATGACAAGTACACTATGAATTGTGCAATGCCACTCCTTACTTGATGGCATGGATCCCCTATTTTGATGCAAAGTTGTTGCAGCACGCTCTTCAGGCAGCTCATCTGCACTGTATGAGGCATCAGATGCGGTCTCCTCTGTTGCAGATGACTCAGCAGCAGCTGTCATATCAGCTGCAGCACTGACAGGCCTGCAGCCACAGACACAGTATAGGGCAGTGATTGCCAGCATCTGTGCATCTCCCCGTCAGGCAATGTTGCTGAACAACTGCATGACATGTTTGTCTACAAACAAATGAGTGTGGCTGCCCAGCCAGTCTGTCAGGAGCAGAAGTTCACATGTTGTATGTTCTGCTGCTGACTAGATTGATCAGGCATGGTGATTGCTTTGTAGCATAACATGTCATGCACCCAGCTTTAGCATGGACTGCATTCAGATTTGAGCAGTTGCTCCTTGTCTGGGAAGACAAGGCGTGACAGGATGAGCCTGCAATGGCCTGCAACCGAATGTCTGACGAACACACACTGTCTTCAGGCAGGCTACATGAAGTACTCGGAGGTGTACCTGTTGATGGAGGAGGGTTGGGGGGCATCTCTGCTTGAGGGTTGTGGTGGCTGACCCCTGTTGATGACCCGTACCTCACCCTGTGTGCCCACACGCTGTGCAAGACTCCTGTTCTTCTCCTTTGCTCGTCGCTTAGCAGACTTGCTGGTACCTGTGTGGTCACAATGCAAAGCTGACAAGATGTGACCTGACTTGCTGATGTCAGTGCAGCCCGAGTGAGGGATTGACAGAATACGACTTAACTTGCTTGTACCTGTGCAGCCTGATTGACGCAATATGACTCAACGGCCACATGAATTTCCACTGACAATCAAATAAGAAAATAAGATGACCTTTTGAGCGACGTGGTCACTCTACAATATAACAAGCTTATCTCAGTATACACCACAGCATTTTTTGGCCGTGTTTGCACAACAGATAGACCTGCATTGCTGGCAAGGCGGATACCACATGACATGAGGTACGAGACAACGTTCAGGTCAGTTTATTCAAAGATCTGAAAGACTCTAGAAGGAAGCACACCTGGCAAGGCAGGAAAGTCTTCAGGAATGATGCGGCCACCCATGGCACCCCCAGCAGCTGCCCACCGCCCCCCTGACATGACCCCAGAAGACCCAGGCCCTCCAGAAACCGATGGGAAGTCTTCAGCATTGAAAGATTGCCTTTCGCTCGCCGCCTATGAATGACACACACAGAACTTTGGACAAATGTTGTCATTCATAGGCAATGTGAATTCTTCTATTGGCAGACTAGCTGCTAAACAAGCTTCTCAGCAGACAGCAGGCTTGCCTGAGCAGACTGGTCATACAGAAATGACACCCGTCAGCAAGATCAACATCTGCTTTACATGGCAACAGCTTCTGGTGATGTTTCCAAGACAACAAGCTGCACACAGAAAGCGACAAGACCCGACGTGATGTGTCAAGTAGCATAGTTGCACAGGTCCACCAGTAGTGGCCTTGAACCTTGCACTTACACCAGCAAACAATGAGTATTCCTGAGCTGTTTCAGGCATGCCATGCATGAGGATGGACCTGTGCCAATGCCTGCTGCCTGTTGTCTCTGTGAGCTGCCTCAGCATTGGCAGAGTCCATGCTGGCCTGGATGGCACTGGCAATCTGGCTTTGATCCTGTCGATGGCTGGGCTCACGCAGCCTGAACCTGGAGCGCACCCCCCCTGCACCCCCGATGGTTGTGCCTGAGGGCCCTGCTGCCCCGCCGCTCTGTACATCTTCACCACGCCGGAACTGTATGCAGGAGCAAGGTCATGAATGCAGTGTTGATTATGACAATGATATTGGTGGTGATGGTGTGTATCAGAAGACCATGGTGTCCACAATGCTACTGTGGACCAAATAGCAGGCAACACTCAATGATGTGATGGCAGTGTGCATAGGAAGCATGCGTAAGCATAGGGTGACTGACCCTTATCATAGTAGAATGGTGGTGTACAGCGCATGGTGCATGGTCAAGGGAATGACAGCAGGCTGCTGCTTACATTGATGTCCAGAGGAATCCTCATGGCCTGCCTCTTCTCATGGCGAGACATGTGATCACCATGCACTTTGACCCTGTGCTGGTGCAGCTCAGCCTCGGTCGACCAAACTTGGAAATGCTCCTGCCGGCAGATTGTATCTTCACACAAGTAGTGCTCATGCCGGAAGTGTTCTGCACCAGCACCGACGTCTTACAGTCGGATAAGTACAGGTCACCAAGGAAGCAACATAGGAGCTGTCACAATCACCGTGCCATGCTTTTGCTCAAGCATGCAAGCCTGCCAATGTCAGAAAGTCACAGGGCCAGAAGCAGGGGTGTCCTTAACACTTCTTCATGCACATGGTGGCAGATTGTACAGTACAAGGCAATGGAGTGACTATGACAAATATGCTGCAAGACCTTTATGAGTTCTGACCTTCCAGCTCAGCGTAGTCCTTGTAGTACACATGTCTATCAGGATTGCTTCTCTTGCACACAAAGCAGCTTTCATGCTTCTCAGCCATGTGCTTCCATAGCTCATTCTCCCCATAGAACCACTTGTGGCAGAACCTGCATGCAGAAAGGCTCAGCACGGAGACAACAGATGTGGTGCTCAGTCACAGCGATGCTGAAAGTCTCTTCCTCACATTTGCTCAGCCGGCATGAGCACGTGAAATTTGCTCACAGCATGTAATCATGCAGCCAGGTTAGGAGAAGTCACTGGCAATGTTGCTCTGGCCTGCAATGGGCATGAATGGGTTCTTGCAGACATGCAGTAACAGGAACCGCCATCTGGACTCGATGCTGCCGCCCACCCTTGGAGTGCAGCAAGGCTAACGCTGATGCAGGCACGATTGCCAAGGCGGGTGTCAGTCACATGCATACTTGCAGCGTAATGTGCTCACTTGCAGTGGCAATGGCCAGTGAATCCACTTTCAGCAAGGGGACCCTCTCGGTCCCCATGCTGCTTGTGACTGTTCAGCTGCTGCTTGCTATATAGAACCTGCTCTGACACAAACACCTGCAAATTGATGCACAGGGATCAGCAGAAGCTAGCACTCTTGTTACAAATGTGTAAGCAGGTGTGATGTTAGCTGGTTCTTTTTTGTGAAGGGAACAGGCTTGTCATGTCAACATAACAGCCCCGTGCAAAGGTCATTGCAATTCATGGGCTGCCTTAGAAAGGGAAGTGATGCTATGCATGCATCTTTGTTTTTCATCGATAGCAATGCTGATGGACAAAGTGCACACCTTTCTACCCTCAAGGCATACATCGCAGAAGTAGCGCTGTAAGTGTGTTCTCAGCGCATCTTTCAATGCCTTCAAGCCTGTATACTGTTCCGGGACATCATCAGGGATTTCAGCCAGGTCTGGATGTGTGAAGCTGCACAGCTGCCTGTAGAGCACACCTCAGTGAGCTAGAGAAGCAGCATCTGGCCTAACAGCAGCTGCAGCAAAGCCTAGCAGCGCTTGCCTGAGATACTCAAAGTGCTCTTCATCTTCAAAGTATGCATTTGCATCGCGCAAACGCTTCAATTCTCCCCGGCGCTCGCGACCCTGCATGCAGATGAAGGACCTGAACAGTGATCAATGGAGGGCTGTCGTGCAAGCTGACCTATGCTTTGCCTAGCAATCACCTGTAAGTCTGGAAAGGCAGTAGCTGGAAGCGTTGGGGTGAAATCTCCAAGATTCTTGGTAACAAACACGCTGTCGTGCTCTTGCTGACATATCACGCAACGCTTGTCCTCGAGCACAACTCGCAGCCTGACGATGCATTTTGAACAAGCATCCTTATGTCCACAAGGACCATAAGCGGTGAACTGAATCGGCTCAGCACAGACTGCGCAGTATTCCTCCATGGAACCTGACTTGTGCCGCCCTTCCGCTGCAAAGTGCGTGCGCTAAAGCAATTCCTGGTTGAGAGAAATTCAGCTGCATGCACATGCAGACAACGTTTCATCTCCCGTGAAGCCTTTGAGCGCAAGTTGAGCCTCGACAGCATTAAACGAGCTGCGTGTTTCATCATGGCTGCACTGTCAAGCTTTACATCTTCCGCACATGTCTGCAATTGCTCTGCGCCGTTCGGAATCGTGCGCTGTGCAAAGCCGTCTCGAAAGCCTCTCCTGTGCCGCGCAGTATCAGACGAGACACGGCATCTTGCAAATGATCAGCAGGCACACCGTGATCATCTGTCTCGCAGACAGGCCATCCTTTCCGCAGCAGCTCTGGTGACGTTGCCTACTCTCTCATTTCCTGCCTGTGCTCAGTCACCTGGCCCTCCTCCAGGTGTGTTTCAAGGGCGTTATACTTTGCACATGTCACACAGTCTCGCAACTCCTGCTGTTGCACCTGATATGCATCACTGCAGGCTACAGAATTCACCAGGACAAGCTAGATGGCTACAGATTTCAGTATCCTCAGTCATGGACACCAGTGACAGTAAGTGTGCAGGAGCGATGTTTAATGACTCCATGTGTGATCAGCAATAACATAATTGTCATGCAACAACTGTTATGCAGACATCAGGCAACGAAATTTTCTACCGGAATCCATATGATGTCAATGAGTGCTTGTTTGTCAATCTGTCCTCACCCTCGTCCTCCAAATACAAGTCAGTACGAAGTATTGGCTCACCAGATGTGGTTGCTGAGAAAGCTCGTAAACAGTACCTGCGGGATATGATGTCCACAAGGCTTGGTGTAAAAAGGGAGACAAATGTAGTGTCAGCGTCAGATCGCACTGGTCCAGATGGCCATGAGTACTATGACTTGCAGGTAATTTAATGACATCTTGTATATGTACCAAAACAATTATGCATGCAACTTTCAGAAAAGAGAATATTTTTCTGCAGGTGCGAATGAAGTCCTATGCTTCCAGAGCTCAGCTCGCTGTAACTCAGGCAGAGATAGATGCAGCAATGGAGTTGGAGTGGGATCGTCGTCTGATCACAGTCCTAGGCTCTGCCAACAACAGGCTGTATGAGTTCCGTCTGCAGACAGCAAATTCAACGTATGAAGCCAGCAAGGTACGTAGACCTGCTGCTAGGCCACACTGTGCTGCCTGCTGTTCTTTCTGCAGCATGGGCGCTGCATCACTGCAATTGCAACATGCAAATGCAACGCTGCAACTGTGTGTTTGTATAATAACATGTGTCAGCATCACTATGCTGATCATAGTACAGCAGACGTGCATTGGAAGCTGCATCATGTTGTGCATGCTGCTGCAAACATTTACTGAAATGCACTAGGTTCTCCTGATTACCTTTTCAGATGTCACATAGTGCAGTACATATGACACATACCTATGTGATCTGATGTCACATAGTGCAGTACATATGACACATACCTATGTGATCTGAGTCTAGCAGAGACTGATTCTTACACTGTCTTGCTGCAGGAACCACTGCTGGAGATGGCAAGATCATTCACCTGCTTCCCAGTCGAGACATAAGATTGCCAGTGACCTTCCAACAAATGGCGTGAGATGATTCAAGAGATGAAGATAGGCCAGACAGTCCATCAGTGTTCTCCTTCCTGTCTTGAAGGCCAGCATCAAACCTCACATGCGTCTGCTTACAAATTTTATTGTGTACACTTTCATTTTCAACCTTATAGAAATCCTTATGACACATTCGTTCTGTATTTAATTCCACATTGAACTAGCTATCACTACATGTTTTGGATGCAACCTCTATTATCATATCATCATCACTTCATATTATACATACTGTAAGGCACTGGGAAACCAAAATGCTGTCAACAGTCAACCTGCCATCAGTCCTGCAAAATTGTGGATAGGGCATGATCATCGGATGTAAACTACAAGGTGTTCAGGGTTGGGTAGTCCAAGAACAGCTCATCACGTGTATAGTAGTCATCTTCTGCTTGAGGGGTCCACATCACCTCTACTGCCAGAATCTGCAGCAGCCAAGCACACCCATTTCTGTCGCATGCAGACACGTTGTAATGCTCCCTAGCTTCCTCAGACATTTATGCACAAGTACGCTGTGCTTTGCAGCAACCTCTGCATAGACAACCATGTGAGTATGCAGATGCCTGATGTACCTGTTCGCTTCTGAGAGCTCCCAGCTTGTTGAGTGCCTTAGTCAAGTCTTCTCTGGAGGTCACCTTGGGTACTTTGACACCTCCCTCGGCTGCTACAATGAGTGTCACAACAATTAATTCTGACATGCCATCACCGCGAGACCTGCAGGCGCCAAGCAACTCGTATAGGTAGCAGCATGACAGATTTCATAGGTGCAACTATGGTTTGCAGAGGGCATGCAAAATGACCGCACAGCTGAGATACATACAGCATCTTGCAGAGGTATCATGCAGAACAAAAGACAGGGCTAAGTGATCAATACAGACACTGAAACAGTCCATGCAGGCGCATGGCCAAACCAGCAGCAGCAGCAGCAGCTGCCAATTGTTCTACAACAATGGTAATGCAGATGGACAATCTTACTTCAAGGAGCTGCGCTTTGACCGGCCGCCAACATTCACCAGAGTCTCTTCCTTAAACTTGCCCCTTTCTTGCAGAACGACCTCATTGAAAGCATCTTCAGCCCCATCAAGACCCCTTGGGTTCTTTGTCCCACCATCGCCATACACGCAGTAGTCTGGGTTGCGCAGCAGGGACAGCACAGTCTCTGCAGCAATGAGCGCTTATCAACGACGCATCCTGACAGCCCAATCAACACATCAGCGCCAAATTGAATGGCCGGCATGGCACAATGAAAGCTGCATTGCTATAGGGTACCACCTGTGCACTTGAAGCTGTGCAAGGCAGCACTTTGGACTACTAAACATGCTTGTGTCCAGCAATTACAATGCAGCGTAAATCACTGCATTTCTCTTGCATCGGATGTCAAGACTGTACATGTGTGCCTACCTTGCAGGACATAATGCAGACCATCTGGTGTGTTAGTATCCGCCCGCCCAGCTATTCTCTCCAGGTCCCGCTGCAGGCTACGTGCTGACCCCAGCAGACCCACTTGCAGCTTGCAGACTGTTGATCTGCCTGAACCTGCACTTCACACCTGCCACCTCAATGCTCTCACAAGGCAAGAGAGACCTTTGTCCAGACCATGTGTTTGCAGATGCACAGAGAGTCCTGCTATGTGTAGATAATTTTGTGCACAATGCAGAGCAAGCTTCAATGGGCACAGCCGGCTGTGTGCTCACAGACAAACTCTGCTCATGCGTGAGTTAGCGCTGCTGACTCACCAGAGTCGCCATCATCGCCGTTGCCAAAGACATTGCTTGCCACCTGACTGGCAATGAACAGCGCAGCCACCACCACCAGAATCGTGATAAAGCCACTGCCTCCATCAGAACGCTGAACCACTGGTCCACCAAAGCCGCCGCCGTAGCCATAACCATACCCTCCAGCTAAACCAGGACCCAGAAATGATCCATAACCTGCAAACAGAAATAGCATGGTCAAAGCCATTCCTTTGAAGATGCACAAATGGGATGTTCATGAACACCTGTGTTGTAGCTGGCTGCAAGGTCAGAACTTGATGGGGGGGTTGGTCTTGCTGCAGCGCTTGTGCTTGATGCAGAGGAAGGGCTTGCAGAACTGGGATTTGCTGAAGAATTGCGTCTTGAAGAAGAATTGCGTGCTGCTAACGACCTGAGCATTGCTGACAGGCTGATTGTTGAGCTAGATCCTGCTGAATCAGTGGAAGAACTAGGTTTTGAAAAACTGCTGGATCTGCTTGACAACAGGGACGAAGCAGGTGAAGTAGAGGAGTGGGATCTAGCTGGAGAAGCTGAAGCAGAAGAAGATCCAGTAGAAGGGGACAAAGCTTTTGAAAAAAAGCTTGATCCTGCTGATGCAGTGGAAGGGCTAGGTGTTGCTGAGGAGGCAGAAGAGCGATGGCTGGGCTTGGCTGAGAAGCCAGAGGATGCTGAACCAGTTGAAGATGATGAAGAGCTGGACTTTGATGAAGATGATGATGGGGATGTATATGACTTGCTGCTGCTAAGCCCACCTGTGCTACCCCCGTAACTTCTGCTACTGGATCCGCCACCTATGCTACCGCCATAACTCCTGCTGCTGCTGCCACTGCAAGAAAACAGGAGCATCTCAACTGTACACCTAATAGAAACTTGAAAAGCAGAGATGATGTATTGCAGCAGTTTCGGAAGGCACAAAGGAGTACATGCCAAGGCACTGGGCTGGTATGTACAGTGTGCCTCTTGCAAGCGAAACATATACTGTGCACAGCAGTCTCTGAATACCTGCTGTAAGAACCACCTCCAGATCTTGCAGCACTGAAAGAAGAACCGCCCATACGACCGCCACTGCGTGCTGCTTCAGCTGATGATACTCCGCCGAAAGTCTGCAGCAGCACTACTTCTTGCACAGCTGCTCTGTGCTCGATCAGCAATATCTCTGATTGCTCTGGCCTTGACAACTCACCAAGGCCAGCGCTAAAGCAACCATTGCGGTGGATTTGAGCAAGAAGCTGGCTAGTCTTTGCCAGGCTGGGACGGGCTTCTGAACCTCCGGCTCGAAGCACACTTCTGGAGTGTGCATTGTCTTTCTGGTTTGTGACAAGCGACTACGCTGGCAAGACACAAGAGGTCGCTGTGAATTTGACGGCACGCGGCCTTCTTGCTGATTGAGAACAGTGAGCAGCTTCAGGGCAGGCCTGGGGCGAATAAGCGGAGCATTAAAGCCTGAGCAGATGGTATTCCGCCTGACGTGACAGCTGTTCATTGTCTTCATGCTGTTGCTAGCGGTCAGCATCTCTGTGCAATAGCAACGAATCAGGAGAGCACAAAAGGATGCTTTTGCCGGGTGATTTGGGTCGGCAAGCGATGGCTTCCTTCTTAGAAGCTCTGCAATCCTGACGCGGACGACGGATAACATAATGAGTCAACAGGTTCGAATGACTGATAGTTTTTGTTTCCAGATGGTTCATCAATACAATGTAAGACAGTGTCCGTCAAAGCTACGCCCAGAGCTACGCCGCACGGCTACTGTCATCGTGTCCACGAGCGCCCTGCAGCTCAAGGCACTGCCATGGCATGTAGAGCAAACACGCTGCGCCCCGTCCAGGGCCTGCTTGTAACAACTGGGGTGTGGATTGTTTTTATTTGATAAATGGCAAAGGAACGTCACTGATTGAATCAATGTGTAACATTCAGAGCAAAGCAGTTTGCCCCTTGGTGATGCTGCGCTTGCCGTCCACACGTTGATGTCTGTTCAGTACATTAAACGCAATTTGCTGTTGATAAAGAGGTCGACACCTAAGGGTCAACTTCGCTGACATCGATGTCATAAGGTGCACACCGTGTGTCATTTTCACGAGTCTGATGGACTTCTGCCAGGTGATGGAGCTCATTTGCGAGGGACACATAGTGCTGTTCGTATGTGCGTACGTCATGCGTTTGGGCATCGTGAAACCTCCAAAACTTGATTTCTTGATTGATTGGGCCCAGATGCACGTCCCCAAGGGTGCACTGGATTGCAGAGCGTGGTCAGCTTATGCCGAAATCATAGGCCCGCACAACATGCAATCAGAGAGAGAGAGAGAGATTACAATGCTTTAGCCAGCCAGCAAGTCTGATCACATATAGAAGAAGACGAAGGTCAAATGTGGAAAACATCAAGACAGTCTAGAACGAACTTGAAAACCTGCATATG
>JAABUP010005412.1_pt1 | contig 19439 bp, 14 predicted proteins | sample 5559201 | NCBI WGS metagenome assembly JAABUP01 (sample SAMN10711887, study PRJNA513373) | rock metagenome | isolation source: Antarctica rocks | place: Antarctica
GGTCCCGTGGCCTAATAAGTGGCATGCGGACGTGGAAGGACGCGTGAATGGCGGGAGCAATGTTGGGGGCGGTGTGATCAGTTGGGGTTGTGCCCTGCCTTCGCTGCTCTCAGCGCTATCGTTGTTGATCTTGCTGCTGCTGCTAGTCTTGTTTCTGGTGGTGTCGTCGTCAGTCTGCACGGTCGAACCATAGCTCGTTGACAGATGCCCAGATCGTCAACTCGTGAAGCCAGTGATGGCCCGAGAGGGTCGGTCGAGGCTGGTACTCACACCTTCTAGGTGCAGCGACCTGGCTACCTCCGTAGTGCGAAGAAGGTGTATCGTTTCGTCCTGTATTTCTGCGCGGAGCGAGAATAGGTAATCAGACTATATGGGCCGTTCGTTGAGGCGTTGACGAATGTAAGGCTTACTGGCGAAGAACAGGATCGAAGATAAGAGACGGATGGAGGGATGGGGAGACTGTGATGTTTGTCTTTGCGGTTGGACTCATTACTGGTTGGGATGTAGGGATCGGATGGTAGATAGGATTGCGCAGAATGTTTTGTCGAGGGTGGGAAGATTGAGGACGCCTTATTGTTGGATCTTCGGTGGGAACAGTATGTTCGTGTCGGATCTGCGATTGAACATTCGTTTTCTATGCTGCTAGTACAGGTGGTAAGTCTCCAAATCTACCATCGTTAGATCTCGAGGCCGAGATTGTCCATCAGTCGCGATCTATTGGAGAGAAGTGAGCTTTGTCGTTTTAGCTATATTTTTCCAACTCTTGCCGAGGATCATCAAGATTTCATCAGCTATTGTTGTGTGAAACGCTCGTCATGCCTGGATTGTATGCAGTCCTCTATTTGTTCCAAGCAGCTTGGTCCCAACCCTGTCTCTCCACAACGGAAGTTCTTTGTTGTCCCTCTCAGGGAACCGTCGGTCGAAGACCTCATCCATCGGAAGGCAGTAAGGCTTTTGATTCATACCTCCGCTTCCACGCTCCCAGCATCGGTGGTTTTTGGTCAACGGATGCTGATCTTTATTGGTGACGATCCTTCATATCTCCCAGGAGACTTTTGTTGAGAGTCATTCCAGATGGAAGGGTTGTAACGATATTCTAGGTGAGAGCGACACGAATCCGCAGGAACCTTGAAAGGACCAGCGGGCAACTGTACAAGCCCTGAACTTTCCCGTAAGTTGTTCCGAACGGATTTCTCGTCTTACGTGCATTGCGGGAGAACGCCCGCGATAGTCGGATACTCCATGGAACAACACCGGTGCTCAAACATATGTACATGTTGCCGCAGTTGACCCTGCACAACCCCGGTTCAGATCCAGTTGCCGAAGATACGAACCAACACATCATACACTGACTTTGACAACCCCCCCCCCCCCTCCCCAAAACAACCCTCTCTCCCCGGGGCCCCAGAGGTCTTCCTCAGCAGCACACACCCAACCCCAACCCGCGCCCCTTCCCGGCCCCACCCGCGCGAAAACGCACACCGTCCGCTCAAAAGGACACCCCTATCACATCCCAACCTGATCACGAACCCGCGATAGGGAAACACCCCCCGCCACGTCACCTAGGATACGGAGAATCGGTCACTCACTCATCCCCTCCTTGCTTACCACGAGCGGCTCTTCGCCCCGACAGCGCAGATCTAACCACATCGGACGCCTCCAGGTCGCGGCTCGGCTGTTCTGCGTGCGTGTGGCGCTGCGTACGCGGCCCTGGAACGTCTTCCTCCTCGGGCTGGACGCTGAGGAGCCTACCATCTGAGCCTTGTGAGTGAGTGAGTGGGTGGGGATGATGATAGGGTGGTGGTGGTGGTGGTTAGGGACTGTGGACTTGCGTTCGGGGACAGACTATGAGATGCAACATCGTAGTTTCTGATTTGCTGTTTCTCCAGTACGGTACGAAATGCCCATTGTCATGTGGACAAGAAAGGCGTTGTTTCAAATACGTTAGATTTTACCTCATCAGCCGTTTGCGTCACAGGCGGAAGTTGGCAAGGCCAAGTACAGCCCTTCACAGGATTTGTATACCAGATTGATGAGGATCTTGAATGTCATATTCCCCCGAAATGGAATAATATTGAATACTGTGTACATGGTACGTAGAGAGAGAAAGTAGAAACAACAGCAAAAAGAATATGGAACCTTCCTCATGCAAAGTCAGGCAGAAGCAATCCAATCAGCCCGGTATCAAACCCGACACTAACCTCTCTTTGTAGAAATGACACCTGTAGCTGTCGTAACCAGCTAGGCCAAAAGACCTCTAGAAAGCGATCTAGCATCGCTTTTCTCTACAGGCACCTATAAACCATGACTTTTCCTACATCTTTCCAACCCATCCCATTCAAATAAAATTACGTCACCCCCCTCGCGGAGCCGCCCCCACCGTACATACACACCGCCTTTGTCATCTCTCATCACACACACCAGTGACACCACACCCTTCCAAGCTTGTCGATGAAGAAGGAAAAATAAAAAGTGCACACGTAAGCACCGTGCATGTGCATAAGGCTGCACTTCGCTCGGGACGCATGCATACCCGGGGACCCTTGACGGACACGCGTTGCTGGAGGCGGGAAACGGCTCACGTCCGTAGAGTACCTGTCTACATACTCCTCGCCTGGCACCCACAACCGCTTCCTGATTCAAGCCGGACCACCACAAGTGATGGACACAGGCGAACTGACTTGAATCCCCGCGTCTGTCAGTAGTGCGCATGGAAAGTCTAGGCTGTCGAGCTTGAAGGCTAGATCAATTTCGCTCCATTCACCATCACATTGGAAGCCGCTGCCTTTCTCCAGCTTTATGATATGCTTGAGTGGTAGATCGATTGACGTCGGATCCGTGGGCTTGGGGTCTAACTCCTTGCCATGAGGACCGGTCCAGTCTTGACGATCCGAGCTGCACTAATGATAAACGATGATGCTAAGAGCATTACACCGGACCAAATGATCACTCCAACCCAATTCTGGGAGCTTCCAAGGATGGCTCCCGCGACAGGCTCACCGATGAGTACACCAAATCCGCTGAAAGCAAAACTCATGCCCAAACGAATACCCAGTATACTTTTGTCTGGCGACACGCTGGTGATAACAGGAATGGGTAGGGACACAAACGGTCCGGAAACGAAGCCATAGAGCGCGCTGAAAGCAATCACGCCAGGCGTATTCTTAATAGCCAGCAGACAGAAGGATAGTATACCCGATATGGCGCCGAAGAATACCTGCGTGTTCATGGGACCAAGATGGCCAGCGGCATAATTAGGTAGGAGACGACCGAAGAAGGAGGCCGCATTCAGGATCGGAAGGAGATAGAAGGCAAGGCCGGATTCGGTATCGGCGACGTCGATGGCATAGAGTTGGATGTAGAAATAGAAGACGTAGAGGCCTAAGAAACCGATACAGAAGCCAAGGCAGGACAGCAGGTAGGGTATGTCCTTAGAGGTACTTGAGATCGATCAAGGCGCGTTTTGTTGCGGGAGGCGGATTTCGCAGTCGCATGAGAGCCAGCGCAGGCAGCATGGTACCAAGGATGATAAAACCTATTACACGGACTGTCCAACCGAAGCCAATTTGAGGTTTAAGCTGGTTCAAGATCACAGGGTATATGACAGCGCCTAGCTGAAGTTCAGCCACGTTCGTCCGAGAAGGTCACCCTGCATGACCCAGCGATGCTAGACCCCATAGTTGCGATGCCCACGGCAAACGAGTTCTTAGTAGAAAACCATTGAGGCACAATCGCGGAAGCTGGCATGAAAACAAAGCCAAAGCCGACGCCCACCACAATGGCTTGGGCGAGAAAGAATTGCAACTAAGTGTAGCAGAGACTGAGCATCATCATACCAAAGACGCTGATGACGGTGCCGACGCTAAGCAGGAGACGCAAATGACCACCATCCCAGATTGGCCGGTAAATATGGTGGTAAGATAGCACAGGAGAAACTGAACCGAGCCGATCCAGGAGATGTTGGAAAGGACTGATCGATGAGGATGTCCGTCTCGCAAATGGTCTGGAATTGTCCGTACGTGTTGAGAATGCCGAGGACGTCGAAGAAGATGAGCCATGAACAAGCAACTTGCAGCCATGCCGCAAGACCTGCATCTGGAGGAGGACCTGGTGATATCGGAGACGGCTTCTGCTTTACAGCATTTGCATCGCGTGCGGTGCCATTCTCGAGCGCTTGTTGCGGAAGGGTATGTTTCTCAGATGTCATCGAAGTCATTGATTCATCAGAGTGATTTGAACGTTTTTGAATGAGCTCTTCTGCGGAGATGATTTCGGTGACCCTGTTGATTGATGTCTTCTAAGTCGGCAAGTCCAACGGCGCAACATGAGTGAAAGACTTTGTCTAAAGCCAGATGAAGTTCAACGGCGCTGGGTGAGGAAGTTGTCGAGGTGTTTGTGGGCTGAGAGTGGGTAAGTCGAGTATTGTGGTGGACTCTGGCTACAGAGTACTTGTACAACAGGGGCGGTGAAGGAATAGTTGATTTTGCGAAGGGCTGCGGAAGGTGGTGGGGGTGGTGGTGACTGTTCATCGTTACAGTATGATTAAGCCCGGCACGACGACGCACGCCTACGGCCACGGCAAGGCGTAACAGGTTCCTGAAACAACGCGGCAGATGTGGACTATGGTAATCAATAATCAGTAATCAATAATCAACCATCCCACTGGGAGATCTCCAAAACCAGCAAGCAGGATCACGCCATCTACCCGTGTATGTCGTACTCGCTCCCAGAAATATTGATGATGAATCGCCGCAACTAAGCTTCTGACACGTCGGTTGACGGCCCGGCTCGCCGGCACGCAAGGCGGCAGGGCTCCATGCGGCTCTGTGTTGTTAAGTGGTCTCGAGGGCCAAGCCGCCTTTCGCTCCTGATGGTAACGTTTACCCGCCACGCTACGTAACTACGGGGTTCCAAGGCTTACGAGGCTACCGGGCCAGAGCGCCGCTTTAGAGTATTCGTGAAGAGTGAACCTCGTCTCGGTTCAGCCCTACTAGCAAGCCACACACATGTGTTCTACGTGATACGACGTCATGCATTAGCGAACGCCATGAACTTTATAAACTAGGTATCACCTATCCGCACACCGAGTTCTTCGGCCACTCCGTGTTGGCAAAATGTCAGATATATGGTATACATGATTGGCTTCAAGAGGCGATGGCGGTGTGCGCACAGCGCTGTTTTGCGTGCTGTGATGTCTGGGCTTCTGAGCTGCGGTGCACTTATGGTTGGAGGCGTAAGAAGCCTTGAGTTGATGGGTATGGACAGTGAGCGAGTTTTTCGCATGTGGACTCATTACGCCACGATTTTGGAGCGCTCTGCCGTGGCAGTAGCTTCCAAGAGTTTTAGAAAACCCCATCCAAGTGGAAAGGTATATATCTAGAGATAGATGTAAAGGCACCAGATCCTGGGGTGGCATAAGAACTCTTTCATTCCCTGCGGGACTTGGAATCTTGAGGACCCATAACGTCGGAAGTGACCAATCATTAATATACGAATTGAATGACGAGGTTCTATAGGTCTTGATGGTTGTTTCGCCGAAGTGTCCACGTACCGCTTCCACGCTGCCTCCAAAGGGGCACAAACTTTGTAGGCTCGACCTAGACTAACCTTTCTTTAGCCAGGGATGAGAACTTCCAGTATCTCTGCCAACAAGATCCGGCAGAGCAAGAGGTCGATGCATCGACAGGATATATGGAGCCCAAAGCGATGAGTATCGACGCCACTCCATGCTGACGACCATGAGTGTGCTACGACACGAACACAGCAGCCGTCAACAAAGAGTACGATGGCAAGACATACAAGTATTCATGCGGGACGGCGTGGAGAATGGAAAGAAGAACTGTGCTGGCCTTTGATTAAGGAGCCGAGTCGATAATTTCGCCATAGCAAAGATAGTCTTGGGGTGAAATTACAACAGATTCACAGCAAGCTCCAAGTACTCGTTGTCAAGGTAAGATTCTTGAACGCGAGCGTGGCTCGATTAGCCGGCCGAAGATGAAGGCTGAGAGTAGACCAACCATGGAGAATGGGAAACAAGTGATACAGAACAAGTGCTAGCACTCCTCGCTACCGATGCTCAGGTGTTGACATGACTACAGATAATCAAGGCCAGGAACGGCTAGATGGGTCAGAGTCCATGGGATGATAGTGCTTCGTAAGAATCTGAATAGTGACATGATCTGCTCATGGAAACCATACCGAAAGCTTGAGCTTCATAACCTCTATTAAGCAATTCGAACCACGGCCAATCTTCCCCTTGCTTCCGATTGATTCCAGTGGCTTGTCTGGCACTCAGTGCCAGTATTTCGCCCGCGCACTATGGATTACGCCGCCGACGGTGCAACCGTGGCAGTTTCCTGAACATCTGGGATTATTTGGTGGACGCGTGTTCCTACGGCATCAGGCAACAGGCGGGTTTTGCTCAACCGCAGGAGCCTTCAGTTCCGTTGGGGACCTGCTCCCTCCGGATGAACTCAGGGCCTAGATCCACATGAGATCCTTAATAAGGGTGCTGCGCGGCACGGAAGGAACGTGGTGGTTAGTTTCCGGATCAGACCAGCTGAAACCTGTGGGAGAGTTCCAGTAGTACGCTAGATCATTGTCCAAGGTTGGAGAAGCTTCGGGCTGTGTAATAGACGACCCGTGCCATCAGTAAGGAGCTCTGTCGGGAAATGGGTCTGTCTAAGCCTTATTCAATAGACCACTGGTGCTTTCTGAACTCTGATCTGTTTATGTCCAAGTGATGAGCGATACCTTTGGCCTGGGGTCCATGATACAGATCATGGAGTAAACGCTTTATTCAGTAGAAAATAAACACACACCATGATTTGATCGATGCAGGTGTCCTTGATCATCTCCCCGTAACAGCTTGCAGATATAGTGGACATTAAACCATTCAGTAGTCTGCTGAGGACCGCGGTAGGGCAATCCTTCAGCAAGGATTACCCCGTAGTCATTGATCATCGATCAACCACTCATACATCAAACGGCGCAAAACCACCCCACAGAAGAAAATCGCACTGTGTGGTGGGACAACATGTCACATTCCAAGGCTTATTGGACAGCAACCTTTACAACAGTCAAAGCCTGAATACACAATGCCTGCAACATAATTTGCAGAACAACAGCCGGACAAAACGAGAATTGTCATTCATTTTCAGTATGGCCCTGATGCTTAGTCGCCGAACCTCAACAAGGATATATGTTACCATTCATTGGTAGGTCCATGGGTTGCCTTCCGGGTCACATGCTGAACGTTCACGAACCAACGAGCAGCAGTTCGAGGTCTCCAGCTGAGACCCAGATCTTATAATGTCCAATGAGGAAGGGCACTCAGAAAATCAGCTACTCCACCCTGGCCCTTGAAGCATCCTTCGGGACAGTAGCAATGATTTGCTTCAAGGAGAAGTTGAAGAGCGCAGACATTGCAAAGAGTAAAAAGAGTACCGTCTAGATATCTGCCGAGGAAGATGCTCTCCGCAGATTCCAATTTTAGACGGCTTACAAAGCGATGCCAATGCAGGGACTGTAAAGCAGCTATCAACACCATGCACTAGCCTTCAGGTGGGGTCGATGCTGTGCATCAATACCTTAGTGATTACGGTATCACACCACACCTTTTATAGCCAAAGTAATGTGGCATGATCATTGATCGGAGGCTTCAGCCGCACATTGTGCATGCCGGCGGCTTGAAACGTGGGGCCGGAGAGCGATTTCACGGGACAGTCTGTGCTGTTTACTGAACGTTCCGTTACATCGCATTGCTATCAATTTTGAGTGAAAGCGCCAGGCTGGGAGAAATCGCTCTCGGTGATTCAGCGACAGATTTGGATCGTATTTGTAAGGCTGATTCTTCCAGCTGCCCATTGACTTACTGCAACTTTCCGGACGTAGAGTACGAGCGCATCCCTCTAATCCTTCGGAAATGGGTTGCACTGCCTCGTCCTTCGATGTCGATGGTGGTGATGATGATGACTGAAAGGCGCACATACGGCAGCGTTTCATGGTTGGCCGTGTTCTGTAAGGAAGAAACATGCTGCAGCCTTGTGCAATCGAGTCTAGGGTGGTACTATTGCTACCTGAACTCGCTCGCTAAAGTACATGTATGTAGGTAATTAGATGGTTGACGGGATCCGTACTGGGGGCCACGAAGAGCGTCCTTAAGCTTCCAACTATTTTCATTGGTGGATGGCCTTAAGCACCTGTCCATTGTGCCGTTGCGAAGGTAGCATTCGACGCAACCCTCCCGAAATTGGCTGCCGCAGGCGTATTCGAGTAGAGGACTCGTACGCTATGGTCCTCGGATCCGATCGCTGAAGGCCGTTGCGGGATAACCTATGCAGGAGAATGCTCATGGATTCCGCTTCCTTCTGCGTGAATCCTTGCAAAGCTCCGTAAAGTCCGGCGGAGTCAATGCAAAGAGCTGATAAATAAGGCCACAGAAGCCACGAGGTGACCAATCTCGTGAACACGAATGACTGCGGAAGAAAGCCTACAGATATATATCTACTTGCACCCCCAGTCCCTCCAAACATCAAACTGTACTCGGAACCGTTGTTTGAGAACCGCAAAAATGCACAGACCCAACCATACGTATTCGTACGACACCACAGCCGCGCCCGGACCCAGATACTCTGGTATCCATAGCACCAGTAGCGCCTTCAGCGCGAGTGCGAACCCCAATGAAGACTGGACCAAGATATCCGACCTAGCTGAGAGAAGAAGGATTCAGAACAGGATAGCCCAGCGCAACTACCGTGCGTCTCATGTTCACCCCACGCTGATCAGAATCGATAAACTCCTTGTATACCTTCTCGCTGACAATTTGGCAGGAAAGAAGCTCAAGAGGCGGCTGGAGGACCTCGAGCGTAGAGCTGCTTCGGCGTCTGCTTCTCCGGAACAGTCACACGAGGAGCTTGATTACCTAAGTTTTGGCCACTCGGAGGAGGGTAGAGCTGGGAAGCGCTCAAGGGCCACAGGCGGCAAATCGGAGCAAGACCGACATGTAGCTCAGGAAACGCTGTTCAATCAGTATCCCCCATTTCAAGACGATCGTGGCGGAATGTTCTCGCATCAATACACGCGGCAATTGTCAACATCACCGCCGCCGCCTTTCTCCTACTCCTCCCACCCGATGCCAGATCCCGTCATGTACGCTTCTTATCCTCAACACACAGCCTATCGTACGATGCCGGCTCCACATTCGGACCTGACAACGCAAGGACAATATCCGCCACCTTTGCCTACAACTTTGCCGGGCATGATGGCCATGCATAGCGGTTCAATGAAGCACGAAAGTCTCTTTGCAGAAGACGACCTGATGACTCCGTTCGGCATGAGCTTTGCCTCGATGGCAGGGATGGATATCTCGACAACACAGTCCTATGAAGACTCGAACGCTCAAGTAAATTATCCCATTCCCAATGTCCAGCTGTAGTTGTTCTTCCGCAGTTTCAGTCGACCATTCCCGTCTGAACAACCGTTGTCCTCCCAGACTTTGTCGTTGTGCCGGTATGGATATGGACGGAACAAATACTGACGGCAATACTGCCAGACCCCACCTCTATCATACTCACACTCGTACGAGCACTCGAGGGCAAGCTCACCATCAGAACCGTCTTCGATCTTTCCGATCACTCCGGCATCAATGCCCGGGTCGCCACACGAGACTGTGTTATGACGCAGGTGACAAAGTGGTCTCGAGGGACAGCATTGCATAGCTTCAATTTTCCCTACGACTGTTGAAACGGTACCTTCCTGGAGTCCACAACGAAGCAGGTGGAGTTCAAAAGCGCAGCGTTGGGCGTCCTGCCTGTCCGCAGCCCCAGCGGCCTTTCTGCCATCACCTACCACGTGCCTCGATGAACGAGCAATCTTTCTCCTACGCTGCGGGCTCGAAATGCATTGATGTGATGTGATCTAGCCACGGAAGATGAGGCGAGTCTCAGGCTTTTGATGTTCGCTGGCAAGGGATAGTAGGTCCCTGCTTTGATGTACGAGTACCTAGATATTTATATATCTGATCACATCGTTTGATCAGCCAATTGCAGTTGAGTAGAGTGCGACACCGTGAAACGCACAAGTCACGCTGGCCGCATATTGAGAGCATAACGTCAGTGTATGTAGCATGCCTGGTGCGTGATTGTTGCGATGCCTTTGCAATTGTTATAAACGGTAGCGCTATTCTAGCGCGCGGTAAATTTTGAAAGCTTGCCAGTCAAATGTCATGTGACCATCCTTTCGACAAATCCGACAGTTCGTAGTAAACTACTTGTACGGCCCTGCTTGCCACACTTTGGCTTAGATAAGGTCCCCCAAATTGACTGGAGCAGCGAGATCATGGGCCCACAACGGAAGAGACAACGCATCTCTAGTAACGGGACTGGCGCTGCTACTACAAACGACGAATTTTCTGCTGACGGCTCAAACACTGACGCTGAGGAAGGGGCTCCATGCGGGGCACCACCCCAACGAAAAAGATCGCTATTTGTACGGTCGCTATCATCTACTGCAACGACGGAGACCTTGACACAATACTTCTCACAATCGTTCCCGATAAAGCATGCCACCGTGGTCCTTGACCCCGTCACAAAGCAGTCGAAAGGTTACGGATTCGTTACATTTGTGGACGCAGAGGATGCGAAAAAGGCGGAAAAAGAATTCAATGGAAAATCGTTCGAGAACCGGAAGATTAAAGTAGAGATTGCAGAGCCTAGGCACCGACATGTCGAGGAGAACGATGTCAGTGGCCTCAAGAGGAAGAGCCAGCCTTCTGCGACGGCAGCAATTGCAAAGGCGGAACGGGAGAAAACCAGGGCTGAAGCGCAGCAACCGCCGAAGCTCATCGTTCGCAACCTGCCGTGGAGTGTTAAGGAACCAGAGCAGCTGGCAATGCTCTTCAGGAGCTATGGGAAGGTCAAACATGTGACGATACCGAAGAAGAAGCCTGGACTCTTGGCTGGTTTCGGATTCGTAGTGATGAGAGGGAGGAAGAATGCCGAGAGAGCTTTGGATGGTGTTAATGGAAAGGAGCTTGATGGAAGGACCCTTGCGGTTGATTGGGCAATCGAAAAAGAAATCTGGGAGGATTTGCAGAGGGGAGATGCGAATAGTGCAATTGACAACAAGCATTTACAGAACAGTATTACCAACGAAGATGGGCATGAGAGCGTGGAGTCCAAAGAGGAGAGCCATGAGAAGATCGACGAACGGCATGCGAGCGGTGCCGAAAACAGCGAGATGGATGTGGACCACTTTGGTAGTGATGATCTCTCCAACAATGACGATCAAACTCAGAGGATTGAGGGCACCTCAACGACGCTCTTTGTCCGCAATCTTCCATTCACAAGCAGCGACGAAACGCTGTATGCGCATTTTATCCAATTTGGCTCCGTGCGATATGCGAGAGCTGTTGTTGACAACGCCACAGAAAGATCGAAGGGGACTGGCTTCGTATGTTTTTATAATGGAAAGGATGCAGATCGTTGTTTACGCCAAGCTCCTATCCAAAACCAATTAGGCCGAGTCAAGAAGGGCGCGCCTATTGCGTCTTTGATCAAGCATTCTGTGCTTGAGAATACCAACGCCGACCCCTCTGGTCGCTATACCATGGAAGGCCGTGTTCTCCAAGTATCTCGAGCTGTCAGCAGAGATGAGGCGATCACATTAACCGAGGAAGGCAACTCTCTCCGTGACAAGCGTGACAGGGACAAACGACGATTGTATCTACTTTCCGAAGGCACGGTGCCATCTAACTCACCACTATATGACACGCTCGCTCCGTCGGAGATCACGATGCGCGAAGCTAGCGCCAAGCAGAGACAGGCACTTATCAAGAGTAACCCAACGCTCCACCTGAGCCTGACACGACTGTCCATCCGTAACATCCCTCGCGGTCTTAGTTCGAAAGACCTCAAGGCTCTCGCACGTGAAGCTGTCGTTGGTTTTGCTAAAGACGTCAAGCGAGGAGCTCGCAGTCAGCTGTCAAAGGAAGAGCTAGAGCGCGGTAGTGTGGAGATGAAAGAGGCGGAGAGGAACAGGAAAGCCAAAGGCAAAGGTATTGTAAGGCAAGCTAAGATCGTTTTCGAAGGTAGGGAAGGTGGCAAGGTCACAGAGGACAGCGGTGCCGGAAGGAGCAGAGGTTATGGGTTTGTCGAATACGTGTCGCACCGATGGGCTCTGATGGGTTTAAGATGGTTGAATGGACACGCTGTGGGCTACGGTACCATCGACGAGAAGTCGACTACTGATTTCAAGGGCGAGCTGCCGGAGAGGAAGAAAAGACTTATTGTGGAATTTGCGATCGAGAATGCTCAGGTCGTCGTGAGGAGGCAGGAGAGAGAAACCAAAGCACGTGAGAGATCGAAGACTGTAGCGGATAAAATTGAGAAGGGGGGTTTGCTTCGAACACCCAAGAAGGTACTTGGCAGAGATGCTCTGATGGCGAGAACACGAAAAGGGGCAAAGAAAAAGAGAGCCGAGGAGCCCAGGACGGGAGGCGCTAGCACAAGCAAGCAAACTCAATCTTTTACCAAAGAAAACCCCAATGGCGGCCGGCCGGTGGAGACGGGTGAAATTGCAAAACGACAGCAGATTATCGCCAAGAAAAGGTTGATGCGAAGGTCGAGGAGGAAGGCCTTACAGGCTTGATGTTTGCTACACTGCATACAGATATACTATGTTGACAGCCCCATGCAGCATTTTGGCCACTATTCTGTGCTAATGTTCTATGTTGCTTTTCAGAATTATCCACGAGCTTAGCCGTCATTTATCTAACTCTCAGTCCGTGATATAAAGCGTTTGCTACCAACAGTGGTTCAAGATTAAGGAATCCTGGCCGTGCCATCGAAGGATCAGATCTTACGACGGGGAGCCCGCGGTGCTGTCGTCTATCAATTTCTCATAATCTCACTCCTATAGTACCCCTTGGCATTGTGGTGGGCTAAGATTTTGTCGAGCGATGAAGGTGCACTGGGTTGGGTCTCGACCAACGTGATTTCCCTGGTCCAACTACCGAGGAAACGAAAAGCATTCCAGGCGATGGGCATTACTATTTGCATTGTCCATGCGAGGAACCCAGCATTTTACCAAATCCATCTTGTTATGCAGTGTGAGATCACGCCTTTACATGGATGGACCTGACTCTAATTGTGTAACATAGTGGATCCATAGAATGTTTTGTTGTATCTCAGGTTGCAGGTGTATCTGTCTATACTACTTATCACACAAGCCCTCCCACACCGAAGGCTTTCTACCTTTCCTGTACTGTCAAGTTTTGATTTCTGCCAGCCATGTACGACTCCAGATTTCTGGAGAGACATTCTGGTACGTTTCTATTGGATTACCCTGGTTCGCCACCTTTTCCCTTTCTTTGAGAGATCTCCGCGCTTTTCAGCAAGCTGAAGACCTATATCTAGAGCCATGAGCTAGGTTCAGCGTCTCACGGCCGGCCACTCTTGCTCAAACCCCACGCTCAATCCTTTCTCCCTTCGTCCCCTCCTTCACTCCGTAGAGGCTTAAGCAGGTGAGCGACGCCTTGCAGATGTGAGCAGTCAAAGCAAACTTCATCTCGATTTTTGTCCCTTCCTTTACCCCGTAGTACTAATATTGTATAAAATTAACCTTTTCCTAAAAACTCGCCGATTTTAACCTCCGATCCTGACATCAAATGCATGTATGCTTCTGGTGGAAGGAATTCTGGAAGGAATTCGCTGCTAAAACATCAAAGAAAATCCACCGAGTCTATCAAACGCTCCATGCACACTAGGCGAGTCCCAAGTCTATCAGCCACGTCGAGTCTTCAACAACCTTCTGCTTTTAGTAGTGAGCACTTACCATTTCCTCGTTCTCAAGATCTTATACTCTATTTTGATACTAATTGATGATTAGTAGACCTTTCACCATAATGTGTTACTTCGAACGCATCGAGTACCGCTGCCATCACGTGGGCCATCGGCGGTACTCCTACTGCCACTTCGCTCGCAATGATCCTCTCCATCAGTGCTTTGGCGTCAAAGTACTCGGACGCACTTGGTCCCAGCCGAGAGAGGATTGTCCCGAATGCACCGCTGCCAGGAGTCTTGCTATGCAACAGCAAATTCAGCAGCAGCAGCAGCAAGGACACCAAAATCAGCAGCAACCGAAGCCATCTGGGCAGTAGCTGGGGTTGGACTTGCTGATAATCTGTCATAGGGACAGGGGAGGTTTTCTTCTTCGAGGTAGTGATCTCGCTCAGGGGCAATACATGCGGCAGTGCCGAAGATTGTTTTATTACTCCGTCTTGGCTCACTTGCGGCTTACTTGACAAGCTGATTGATTGTTGATCTTCAAGAGATTGGTCATCGGGAATGATTTCTCTCTCTAGCGGGATCTGCTTCTTTTACTGTTGTCGAGTCCGGGGATAGGGGTTCTTCCTGGCCAAGTCTTCTGCGTTCATGAATCTGATTTTATGACGGGACGAGCTTTTCTTTTGGCAGAGTTTCTTCGCTCATCGGTCAATTTAGCAATAGCAATAAGATGATTTTCCAGCGGACTTCTGGATTGCATCTCATCTTGGGTTCCCTCTACCGTATGACGACGGGAAAATTCCGCCATGGCATTGCCCAAGCCACAGCACCACCAGCAACGGGTTCTGCTATAGAACATAGCCTGGAACGTCGATGGAATCATAACCAGTACGAAGCTCAAGGGAGTGGCATCGCCACATGGCTTGATGTTCAGCTACCCCGATGATCTGCAACGCCAACGTGTCACATCCAATTCGTCGCCTGCAACCTGCCGCCGCCGCCGAGCATGCGCATCGCGCCGGCCCACATTCACCACAAAAAGCTGTTTCCAGATAACAATTACAAATTACATGATCTGATCGTATGTCTCAAGTGGTCTGAGAGCGATGCAGCCAACCGGCTTCTGCTCATTCCAGACCCTTCGCCCTCAGGTGATGGATTCCTAATTCCTCGGCCACGGCCGCCAAGAGACACTGTGCGACGGGTGTGGGGGTCCATCAGAGATTCGACGCCCCTTGGACCGTGCCCACGATATTATACCGCTTGCTGAAGAAGGTAAACCATTCATTCAACACCGTCTTCTCCTTTTCGGGCAGATCCTGCCATTCGGGCCTACAATCCTCGGGTTTGAGAGATGAGGAGGCCAATGCACGGGATGCGTCTTTGCCTGCGAAGACTGTTCGTTTCGACGGAAAATTCCAATTGTGTCAGCAATGACATGCGACTCGCAAAGACCAGACGCGCACCGCATCACTCTTCGATTTTTGTTCTGGAGAGGGAAAGGTAGGACATCATACCGTGGTATTGCCCCTTGGAGCCGTAGGCGGCGTTTCCGCTTACATCAAACACTCGGCCCTTGATAGCCACGTACGTTGGGTGGCCTGGATCGGTGCCTGAGGGGGCGCAATCACTGTTCAGCCACCAACGACAAGTTGATCTCTATCGTCAAGCCATGCTACACGGGGTCAAGGGATGTCGGAAAGCTCACCGTCGCATTGGGATAATTGTTCGAGGCTGATCGGGTCGTTTTTCGGTGGATCGAGTCTCACGGGCTGCTTGGGCTCGAAGTTCTTGGGCTCGGGCGCGTGACCGGAAGACATCTCGTTCGGAGACAGATCCGGTTCTGGTGGGACGGGCGCGGCGTTGGTTTCAAGAGCTTTGGTGGAACTGTGTGGTCGATACCTGGTAAATGGCTGGTGATGATTTGAAGGGGATGGCACAGACACATGGTGGGGTGCGGGATAGTGGGGCCGTCAACACCAGAATCTGTGATTAGTGAGTCTTGTTAACATCATCAGAAATATGACACATCTTAAAAGTCTACAGTATGTGCATTAGAACACTATACAGACTTGTTTAAAAAGAAAAGTCTTTTAAAGAATAAACATATATGTCAGTTTACAGAGATTTAAACAATATAGAGTAATAGCTTAATAATATACATTACTTACTTGTTATTATGTGTGTGTATATATCAGAGACTAAAGCTAGAGAATTAACTCTATACAATGAGACTTTATCTCAGCTACTTATCATTCACTTAACTTTCTCATTTCTGCATATATATATAAAAGATGTGTATCACACATTTACAATCTTTAGTAATTAATCTATTAATGAAGATCACTATACTGCTATATATCTATAGAATGTAAACTAATCACTGTATATTATTATTATTATTATAACTGTTACTGTTCACTTTGTTATCTTAGCTCAGTCTTACAGCTTTAATTATTCTACTCTTAAAAAGATAATTCATTCAGTAACAGAGTTTTTCAATTATAATTACAGAGTAGTAAATGACAGACATAAATACTTAAAGTACTTCTATTATAAAGTTATTAGATATGTAAGCAGTTAACAATACTCTGATAGATTTATCTGTTAAAATGTTATCTATTAAGAATATAACTTCAGCTTAACTTATTAAGACTGAAACACAGTTATTAATAAAGCTGAAAGTAATATAATAACAGAAGTGAGTTACAGTGTTATATAAAAGTGTTATTGCAGTGTGTATTCAGTAAAATAACATTAAACTGCTGTTTAAATTACTGTCAGATTGAGATATATTTATTAAATATAAAATATCAAAAACATTCTTCTTCTCTTAAACTTAACATCAATAAGAGAACAGTAAGTCTAACACTGAGTTCACTATTAAGAAATAAAAGAATAATGAGTTAAAACTTAAAGTTACTGATTTTAAGCTTTATTTGAATAAAACTTATAAGAAACTTATTGAGTTTATATGTAAATATAAACAGCTATATAATATACAGTTTTATCTATATAATTAAGACTCTGACAGAGTTCTTTATGTTAAAAACTTATTATAAGACAATTCTTAAAATGCTTAATATTATTAAGAGAAAATGAAAAAGAATCAGTAGCATATTATATAAACTCAGTTTAAGAACTTTCTTCTTAATAAGCTTAAGTTAACTGTATTATAAACATTTAACATTATATATAAATGAAGATTTACACAGTAAACTAAGAATCAGAGTATCAGTTATTTCATTATATTTATGAATATATTAAAAGAACAGATAAAATCTTTTACTGATGTATAGAAACACAATTAAGTATTTTACAGTCTATAATTTAAGATTAGTGATGTATTAACAGAACATTTAATAATATTTAAAATATAAGTAAAGCTGATGAAATTAATAATAAAGATAAAAGAGATGTAAAAATGTTGTTAATTAAGTGTAAATTGAATGAGAAGATATAAGAATGTAAATATAAATATAATGTAATGTTTTATTTTAAGATTAACATACTGTGCTGAGAAATAAGCATCAGCTATAATTATAATAATTATTAACAGTGTACTTATCAGATTTACTGATAACAGATTATAGTTAAAATAATAAATATATACTGGTTTTATCTGTTATAACTGCAGTAAGAAGAATTATATAAAGTTTTGTTATCTTTTAAATTTAAATCATTTTCTAATGCACTTAAAAGATTAAGATCAGTAAATATTGTCTTTATATTACTGAGCTGAAATGATATAAAAGAAGTATCTGAATATTTAATAATAATAATGAAATTATAAATGTCAGATAGCTGATAGCTGAAAGTTACTGTGTACACTGATAGATTTTAAAGTTATAATAAATTTTATATTTCAGCTTTTAATAAAGAAGTTAAAGCTTATACTGTATATAACAGTTATAACTGAGATTAAGACACTTAGTAAATAACTTTTAACTATATATAAGTTATATTTAATTTAAGTTCAGATGATAGATAGTGAAAAGAAGACTGTATACATAAAGATTAAACTTATAGTAATAAATATAATAAAATATGATGTTATTTTAAAAATATTATAACTGCAGTAACAGAATTCAGAGATTTATTAAAGTAATGACAGTCAATATCTGTGAGACAGTAAAAAGCTGACAGTAAATTAAGCCATTATCTTAATTAATTTTAAGAAGTTTAGTGAGAATTTTCAGCAGAAAGAATCATGTGTATATATAATGTATATTATAACTGAAGAAAGTCTGTTAAACATCACTTACACTCTCTTAAAAATTAAGAAGATTTATCTTTTTTCTTTATATAAGAAATATAAGAAGATATTTCTTAAATCAGAAGTAAATAAACTTTCATTATATAAAGTATAGAATTATAAGATTATATTAAAAGACAGATAACTGTCTTTTAAATTGCTTTATAATCTTTTTATGATGAAATTGTAAGTGTTATAAGAGTATATAAAGAATAATTTTATAAAGAATTTTATAAAACAGTTCTTATTACTTTTAAGAGTCTTTATCTTCTTCATTAAAAAGAAAAATGAAAGTTTATAACTTTGTATTAATTATAGAGATTTAAATAAATACATATAAAAGAACTATTACTTATTATTATTAATAAGTGAGACAATTAATTAACTCATTAAAGTGAAAATTTATATAAAGCTTAATATAAGATCTGTTTACAATCTGATATGAATTAAGAAGAACAATAAGTAAAAAATGATTTTTAAAAGTTGTTATAAACATTTTAAATATCTTATTATATCATTTAACTAATAAATGCACTGATAATGTTTTAAGAATATATCAATAAGATTTTAACTGACTTTTTAAATGACTTTTATATCATTTACATAGATGACATTTTAATCTACTTTAAGATAAAAGAAGAGTATACACAGTATGTTAATCAGATGTTTAAAAGACTATAGAAGCATTATCTTTATATTAAGTTAAGTAAATGTGAATTTCATACTGATAAAATGAGCTTTATAGAATTCATTCTGACATTTAACAAAGTCTTAATGAAGAAAAGTCAGATAAGTACAGTTAAAGACTGATTTATGTTAAGAAGTCATTAAGATATTTAAATTTTTCTTAAGTTTATGAACTTTTATAAAAGATTTATTGAAGCATTCTTTAAAAAGACAGAATTAATGAGTTTTCTTTTAAAAGAAGATAAGACTGAGAAATTCTTAATCTTCTTTATATAAATGAAAGAAGTAAAGAAGATATTTATATAACTGAAGACTGTTTTTATAACAGTGTTTATTTTAATGCATTATGATTTGAAACTACTGATACAGATAAAAACTGATGCATTTAAAGTAACAGTATTAAGAGTACTTTCACAGTTAAAGAAGAATGCTTCAGATTAGATATACTGACATTTAGTTATATTTTAATTCTATAAGATAATATCTGTAGAATGCAATTATAACACTGAAGATACAGAAATACTAGCTATAATAATGACTTTTAAACACTGATGACATTATCTGAAGAGAGTTAAGTATATTATAATTATAATAATAAATTATGTTAATCTTCAAACATTTATAACTATTAAGAAGTTAACACATCATCATATTTAATGATATAAATGTCATTCAGAGTTTAATTTTAAGATTATATTCAGATAAGAATGACT